>OLWZ01001484.1_pt1 | contig 10273 bp, 12 predicted proteins | sample 1674011 | NCBI WGS metagenome assembly OLWZ01 (sample SAMEA103958137, study PRJEB25191) | human gut metagenome | biome: human-associated habitat [ENVO:00009003]; feature: intestine environment [ENVO:2100002]; material: feces | place: Germany | collected 2013/2015 | reverse complement strand
CGCAAAATTTTATCTGCTGAATTATGCTCTTGGCCATAAGTCTATGATTTTACTGATACAAAGGTATTGACGCGTACTGCTATAATTTGGCAGCTGAAGTAATGTGTTTTTGGTGTTGAACTGACATTGTTATAGAACCATTAGATTCCTACTGACTAAAGAACTTCAACTAAACGATTCTTCAAGGTCTATATCATAGCCGGATTCTCAATTACATAATTATATACTCTAAAGGCTCGAGATTCTTACATGATTAGTCTAAAAAAATGAATAACTTGGAAGTCGTGCTTTCGAGATGCCTTTTGTGATAGGTGGTAAGACGTACTATCTTTCGAACCAATGGCCGAAGCGGAGAGAGACATTTAAGCGAGCTCGCGCAGCTTCGGTTCGTAGCAGCCGAAGGTCGTTTATTCCGGCTGCGGTGCCGCCTTCTCAGGAGGGATAAAGACGTATCCAAATCTATTCTCGGTACTTGCCTCAGGTACGATTTCTTATTCATTGCTGTCTTTCCCATGAGTAGGAGCACCGATTCTTCGTCAGGCATCGCACCTCGCATCCTGGTGACCCTCCTGAAGTCCCTTCTGGAGCCGTTCTATCCAGTAGTTTATCATGAAACATCAATGGTCAAGCCGATGAGAGAATTAGGTGAGCTAGGCCGTCAACAGGACTGGTCGGACAAAATAGTTTGGCGTTTTCGGAATTTAGGTTAAATATTATGCTGCAGCCACAATTTGAAAAGAGGATCAGTTATTGAATAGATACCGCCTCTTAGAGATTTTGCTTCTTTTTGGATTATTTTCTGATCTGACATCAATTTCAAATAAGGAGAAATTTTACCATTCTCTTGTTTTGTCTTTTCTCGTATCTCTGCCAAATTCAATCCATTATCAACGTGGGCTAATGCCGATAATATTCGTTGTACAGATATTGTTGATGAATCATATTTTTCTTGGTAATGAGAATAGAAATAATCCAACAAAAAACAAAGGTCGTTTTTACAATCATGTGATTTCTCCAATATCTCAATTGCAATGAGTATGGAACGAATTGTTTTGGGCAAATATGACATAATTGTCTCTAAACGAGAAACATCATATTGTTTGCTTATTATATTCTGAACCGATGTAATATTTATTGGTTTGATATATAGAATCTTAAATCCATCAAAAAAAGCGGCGTTATAATCGGTAAATGCAGGAAGAACTTTTTTTGCTGATGCTATCAGAATAGGTGCCCCAGACCTATTGATTTTACCTCTCAAGGCATAATGCTCAGCGTTATCAGTGCGCTTAAAATAGTACTGAATGTTATCAATGAACAAAACAACACGTTTTAAGTTACATTCCTGCCATTTAATAATACCGTTAAAATAGTCGTCATTTTCTTCAATATTTAGCATTGACGCACATTGAGTCCAAATATCATTTGTTGAATATAAAGATTTTCCGTCAATTACGATAGGGTATAATGCTTTACTACATTCCTTTTTGATAGTACTTTGTAACCTTTTTATTAAAAATGTTTTACCGCATCCAGCTCCACCAACAATGAGCTTTGGTTGAGCTGTTTTTGATAAATCTTCTTTTAATAGAGAATTAATCAATGATGTATATATATCATCATTGATTGCTAAAACATCTATTGTCTCAATATCATGAGACAATAAGGTTTCATGTAATATAGGAAATATAGTTTGCATTAATGACATTTAGTTATTGTACAAATTTGCTAAACCAATAATCTCTTAGTAGCGGAGAGCGAAACGCTCTAGTGGTATTCTTCTTTATTATATATCCATCATTTTCTAACATTTCCAAGACTTTGCTCAAAGTGTAATCTATCTGTTCTCTCATTGAAACGTCTTGATCTGTCATAAGGATGTCAAGCATTGAATCACGCTCCATTCCTGAAGATTGAGTAGAAAGTGATTTTAGTATTTGACGAGCCGGCACTTCATATTCCCGATACTCTGCCAGTCGTTCAGACCAGGTGCTAAGATAGTTTTCGGAGCATAGTTTATCATATGCCACATCTATATTTTCTTGTGTTATTTTACCTCCATAATCTTCAGCCAATTTGGAAAAGATAACTTGAATAAAATAAGGTATATTCCACTGCAGTTTGTCTAAAGTGTAATTGATACACTCTTCGCTCATATTTATGTCTTCAGAACGACATAGTCCTCTCAATAAGCCTATTGCTTCTTCGCGGGTTAGTTCATCCAAACTAAATTCGGTTAAGTCATTAATGGTATACCCGAGATTCATTGCAGAGGTAAAATTTCTCAGCCCCACGGAGCCGCAGAATAACCAACGTACTTGCGTTTTACTCACTTGTCTAAGGCTTCTAAGCCAATTGAGAATGAAAGCAACTTTTTCTGCTCCGTTATCGCTTTTGTTGAGAATTCCCAAGAAAAGAGTCAACTCATCTACTACGATAAAAGTATCTTCTTCATGTTTTATAAGTTCTTTCAGGTTCTTGTATAAATCCTCTTGTTCTTCTTTTTTACCTATATTGAAATCAACCGGGCCAACGGAAACCTTTTCAATTCTATCAAGAACTGAAGCTAAGCCTTTTGACATTCCCTCTGCAAACTGTTTCCAAATGCCATTATTTTTGAATGCCTCAATAACTAAACGAAGAAAACCTTCTTCCGTTGTAGTCTCTTCCAGGTCAATGTAGACACATTTCCAACCTTGCGCTTTCTTTTCTTCAATCAATCGTTTGGCTAACGATGATTTTCCGATACGACGTGGAGCCGATAATAACAGCGAATGGTTTCTGTCCAACAACCTATTTGCTTGACGAATCTCTTTTTCTCTACCGAAAAAATCATCTCCTTCTACGGGAGGACCAATTTTATTTGATAAGCACATTCTGTCTCTATTTAATGATTGTACAATGATACATGCAAAGATAGTACTTTTTCTCGTAGAAAGAGATTTTTATAGAAAAAATCTTTTATAGAAAATCATTTTCATAAGAACAATATTTAACTTTTAGGCAAACCAATCAAGACATTCCGATACTTAGTTGCAAAGAAATTTCTTTTTTATATTGACCATTTCATCCGGTTCTTCGTTTTCGGAATGAGTAATATATGTCTTCCAGAGTCCTTCTGATGAATAAGAGGGACCGGTAGGGAGTACTCAACTTAACATAAGATAAATTGTATAACAAAGTTTTCTAAGAATAGGGGAGTACCCGGGACAGGATTTCTGCCATATTCATGTCTGCCTGAATATCGGCATCATCTCCTGTCCGGAAATGGACTCCGCCAATTGTCATTGATGCTGGCGTAAGTAATATCTCAGCCGTTATTGTTGTTCTTCGTATCCGAATTCTGCCTGGAATGGCCTCAGGTTGGAATTGCCGGAGTTGTGGTCCTCTATGATTGAGAAGGTTATGACCTTGAACTTGTTCTTGAACTCCTCTTCCTCCATCACTTCATGGAAAAGTCTGGCGACTTCTTCCGGTGGATTATGGAAGGCACCGCATCCGAAGGCGCCGAGTACGAGGGAGTCATGACCATGGAGAAGGCCTATGCGGAAGATTGTGCGGATCTTGCATCGTGTAATGTCGAGGGCTTCCTGAGGCATGTGTCCTTCAGCAGTGAGCTTTATGGAATATCTTCCGTCGAGATTCAGGGCGGCACAGGATACCACGGCAACATTGTACGGATCCTCCATCATCGTGCAGTCTGCTCCCTCACGGAATACGGTGACACAAGGCGAGTATATTGCACTATATCTCGTTGTTATAGGATAGTTGTCTCCTGGAATGAGAAAGTATCCATATTTGGTCGCGCTGCCTCTGTGGAAGGCATAGATGGAACGGGTCAGAGTACTTCTGCGGCAGATGGTCTCTTCCTGGGCCCTGGCACCATTCTCAACGCCCCCGCCGGGATGTCCGCCGCTGGCAAAGTTGAGAAGAAGAGGATTATAGCCTTCAGAGACAAGGCGTTCTGCCGTTACGAGACAATCATTGTTCTCGACAAGCACTCTGGTCCCTCCTGCCACGTCCGGAGCTGAAATCGCCTGGATCTCCTGCTGGTAGCATCTGCTTCCTTTGAGCATGTCGGTGAAATCGAGGTGGACGGTCCTTCCGGATGGCGTAGTATATTCCCCGCGGCGGATGCAGTCTGCGGTCTGACGAAAGATGGCTGCGTTCTTCTTTTTGCGCTCATCGATAACTGAATCAAATGTTCTATATCCCATGACTAAAATATGTTTTCAAAATGTAAACTGGTCGCAAGTTTTCCATTTGCTATATACTATACAATATTTCTTCACCAATCTTACATGGATTTTCTGTTTTTTTCACTTTTCTTGTCTTTTCGATAAATTTGAACGTAATTTGTGCCCGAATACATAAACCAATGGCAAAGAAAAGGTTCCGGATTACGGAGAAAGACTTCCTCCTTGCCAACCGGAAGGCCTCGAGAGAGGAGGAAATCGCAAAGTACGGCAAGCAGATAATGTTCCGTACGACAACTCAGAAATCCAAGAAGGTCTATGACCGCAAGCGTCTGAAAAAGGCAGGCATCAATTCCGGTGACCTGCCTTTAATGATTATTGCGTCACATGCTTGTACATGTTTTCCTTTACCTGCATCCTATAATCATTGATCCCGATTGTCAAGAATTTTTTCCAGTTCATCGAGGTCGTGTACTAGAAGTGTCCTGCCCGAAGCTGTGGACGGCCCCACAATTCCTAACCTCTCAATTGTATCCATAATCCTGCTGGCCTTTGCGTATCCCATTCCAAGGTGTCGCTGCAAGTCTGATGTTGATGTGAATCCGTGACTTACTACGAACCTGGCCGCATTCTTCGTGTCGTCATCCAGTGGAAACTTTACCTCAAGAATATCGGTAGAAGATGGATAATGGATCCGTTCCATTTCCGAGGTCGGGTTTACTTCACTTAGTTTGGAGTTCAGTTTATCCACCAGAGCCTCAGTATTTTCGTGTCCGACATACAAACCCTGAAACCTGGTCAGCTTGTTCTCCTTGAGCAGTAGCATGTCTCCCAGGCCAAGGAGCCGTTCCTCACCTGGATGGCCGTCCAATATTATTCTCGAGTCCGTTACAGAGTAGCATTTCGTGGCAATCTTGACTGGGAAATTAGTCATGAGGCTACTTGGAATGTTTTTGATGAACGGGTTGTTCTCGGTTGACGGCCTGCGAGTGGAGATGATGCAGTGTATGCCCACAGTCCTGCCTCTTTGGGCAAGACGTATGACCGCATTGAGGAATGCCATATTCATGGTAGAATACGAATAATTGATATAAATTAGAGTATTCGTTCACAATCACAACAATATACGGCAGGCTTCCATGTGTTCGGTGGTAAGCGACAATATTGTTGCATCCCGCCTCACGCAGTTTCGAAAACCTCTCGTCCATCTCCCGGCACAAATGCTCAAGCTGCCCGGTAGGATTGTCCTGTATGCCCAGGTAGAGTCCGTTGCCGTAGAACCAGCTGCGGTCAAGATTCTCGTATTCCGAGAATTCTACAACTTGCGAGTCAGCTATCATTATCCGCAATTCTCCGGGATTCTTTGCCGTAAGCAAGGAGTTCAACATGCTTTTCAGCAGGACTCCGCCTCCCTGATTATATGCGCCGGCGGCGAGAATGTTGGGGCTCTCGGCCAAGTCCAGGGTCAACGGTTTCCCGAACGTGTCGTATCCGAGGAAAATTGGCAGTTCCTTCTCTTCCTTCCAGTCACATGAGTTCTCCGACTCCACGAACTTCGGGTAATGACGATTCTTGCGCTCCTTAGGTATTTCGATATATATGTGGTTTTTGTCAGCGTAACTGCGAGTCTTATCTTTTCCAAAAGCCACCTTGTCTATTCCAAAAGCATCCCTGAAAGTATCAAATTCTTCCTCTACTCTCGCAAGTGTGTTCCCGACTGGATCCCCTCCATCGAATTGTACCTTCACGGTAACAGTAGTAGGCCCGTCATAACAGTCGATGTCACCATATGAAATGTGCATCTCATCAAGTTTGCCTCTAAGTCTGCTGATAATTTTCTCCCTTTCCATAATCACGTACGGTTTTTCCGATAATAATTTCATTCATGCTGGTTTTAGTCCAAATCCTGCAGCGCGTGATGCTGAGGTCTATATTTATATACAATATTTCTTCACCAATCTTACACGGATTCCCCATAATTTTGGTGAACGATATACCTGTTGGCAGTAAACTTTTTCAAAAGAAGGACTATTATAATAGTGAACTATAGACGACGTATTTACTCCTGAATAGATAAACGCAGACGAGTGAACTTATTTTGTTATTTGCTGAATAAACACATCAGCAAGTTTACCTTCTACTTCGGCCGATAAACGTTTAGATAGATATGTACATAATTCTCTAATGGTATCTGAGTTATCTATGTAAGGCTTGTAAGGCTTGTCTAATCTATCTATCACTACTCGATATTCGTTATTCTTGTCGTTTGTTAAGGACGAAATAATGTGTTCAAGGAATCCTCCAACTAGACTAACACCAAAAGATGTATCCAATACAATTTTTACTAAAGTGAAGCGATGCGTTTTACCATCACCCGCAACTTCCTCCTTCCAAGCAAAATATCCATATTTGTTATCCTTGTCTTCCTCTTTTATAGCATATACGATATCATACTCCTTCATATCCTCAGGAAGTTCTGCCGAATCCGTCAAAATGGTGTCTTTATTCCTCAAAATGATAGGTATCCAATGTTCAGTTAATTCTATTGTGGAGTATTTCTTTGAAATCAAGTATCGCAGTTGAAATTTCATATTTCACTCTTTCTTTATAAAGTTATAACTATTTAATTTCTGTTGGAAAAGTCTTATTTATAATATCCAAATTGAATTTTCTAAATTCTTCCATTGTCATAATTCCATATAAATCAGAATAAAACTTAATGAAAGTGTTTGGAGTCCAAGTTCTTGCTGCGTTATTCAACTCCTCTTCTGTCAAAATGTCTCTTTTCATAACTATAAATAGTTTGTCTTCCCTAAATATACCAAAATCATTATTAGCATAAGGAGACCACTTTCTTCATGTGGGGGGGGTGAAGAACGGTAATTAACTCTGATTATTATACTATACAGACTAAACTTAGTATTCTTACACTTAAAGTCCATTAATTTCAAGGAGCTACTGAAATTTTGTTGCCAACAGGTATGTCACTCCCGAATTTTTTCGCATACTTTGCGTCTTTTTCTATATTTGAATTGAAAACATAATTATATGGACAGCCACGATATTATCAGCGGATTATTGAATGAGGTCTTCCTGTGCATTGACGAGCGAATCGCATCAGGAGAGGACTACAGCGTTCTTGAGACGGCTATTAAAGGGAACGAGGAGATGATGCACTCATCAGTAATCGCTTCTCTTTTGGATACGCGGGGGTTTCATGGCCAGAAATGCCGCTTCTTGGAACTCTTTTTGGAATGTCTTCCTGAACAGTTCAAATCATTTGACCCTTCCGGCGCACGGACTGCCTGTGAAAGGTACATTGGCCAGAAGACTGAAGACTCGGGAGGCCGGGTCGACATCTGCATTGAAAACAGCAGCGGGCAGATGATCGTCATTGAAAACAAGATTTTCGCGGGCGACCAGGAACATCAGATACTTCGTTATGTGGAGTTCCTGAGAGGCCGGCTGCGGAATAGGGGCGGCGTGGAATTTCCCGTTCTGTATCTTACTCCTGACGGGCATTCTCCTTCCGATGACAGCACGCAGGCAGATGGAATGCAATGTAGGTGCGGTGAAGACTATGTGTGCATTTCATACAAGGATGTCATTGTGCCGTGGCTGGACAAATGTATCAATGAAATGGAAGATAAGCCACATCTGAAGGAGCATTTGACGACATATCGGGACATCATAAAGAAAAAAGTATTGGGCATGGACAGAAAGAAGGATATAATAAATATCATTGAAAGTACTGAGAATAACATCAAGGCGGCGAGAGAAATCTCCGGCCAGCTTGATGAAATCAAAATTGACGCGGTCACGACTTTTTGGCGGACAATCAAGAAGAATCTTGAGGAAGATGGCTTGCGTCCGGAGTTTTGCCACTTCGATGCAAATATGAAATTAATGACTGTCCGGGACATCGAAGTTTTAGTGCGTAAATATGTCGACAGACCTAATGAAGACAACCGGTACTTCGGCATAAGCGTGAAATTGCAAAATGACGGTCATTTTTGCCTGCTGGTGGAGGAGAATATCTATTTTGCCATAGCTCCTAAATCGGTGGACGAGTCTGCATTGAAGGATTGGAAAACGGAATTGGAGGATTCGAAAATGGAATTGAAGGATTGGAAAATGGACTCTGGGCGGTTTGCCGCATGGAAATATCCGGATTCCGGGAAAAAGAGCCTTCTGTCTCCAGATGACGACATTTGGGGACTTGCATGCAGTAAGAATAAGAGTACTGATAACGTTTCGTGCAGTCTGAGCTCACAGCTTTCAGCTGAATTTATATATATTGTGCGAAAACTTGCCTGACATATTTTGAGTTGCATCGGCGACTTAGTATGCGTTAAGGATTAATTGATAGCCCCGGCTGCCGCTTTTTGGCGGTGTCGGGGCGTACTTTTGTTGCATGATGGAACTGGAAGAACTCATACGTGAATACGAAGAAGGCATTGCCCTGGAAATGTACCATGAAATGGTCGACTACATTGACAATCATGGAGCTGATATTATGGGGCGGAATGTGGATTATACCCTTATGAAGGTTATCAGCACGGTCCGGGCGTCTGCTTACATGCCGGAAGGGACAATGCTCGCACTCCGGGGATATGAGATTGTGGTAGAGACACAGATGGGTCTCGGCATCAGTTTTTGTATGGGACAATTCTGGATCGGCGGGAAACTGATACTGATATGGTATGAGGAAGAGATTGAAAACTACCTGGTACATTTTATCAACAATATCCTTCCCGGCGGCCTTTCAGTATGGAAAGAGAAGATGGAACATGTGGAAATGGATCTTCTCAAGAGGGAAAAAATCCGTAACATTCTGGAGAACAGTGCCGAATCTCTGATTCAGACCGTTCTGGAGGAGAAGGGCCTGGAATACAGACTCAGTTTTAGGGGCAGTGGCATCGAACTGCTGGTCTATCGAGACGCCAAGTATCTTACGTACAGTGATTTCCGCTATGAAACGTTCTCGGATGATTTTCGGGACTTTGTCGATGGCAAATTAAAAACTATATGATATGGATGAAATGTTGTTTTGCAGAAATGCGGAAAATGGAGAGATGACGTTGCCGCTGGCCATTGGCAGGGACGAGAACGGCAGTCCTCTGTGGCTGGACCTTGCCGCGGCTCCCAATATCCTGTTGGCGGGATGCACGAAACAGGGAAAGTCCGTGGCAATGAATGCGATGATTGCTTCGCTCATGCTGCTTAAAGGACAGGAAGAAGTGAAGTTCATATTCATTGACCCTAAACGGGCGGAACTTGCGGTCTGGGCGGGAACTGCCGGCAGCCGATATGCGGGTGGAGAGTCCGAGGCCAATGCTGAACTGGACAGGCTGACGGTCGAACTTGACAGCCGTCTTTCAGGATTGGCAGGAGATCCTCGGAGAAAGTATCCGAAGATAGTGGTGTTCGTAGATGAGTATGCGGACCTTATGGATTACGGCTCCAAGAAGACTGCCGCGTTCAAGAATATCGTAGGCTTGTCCAAAGCGGGAAATGCAGTGGGGATTCACATGGTCATTTCGACGAATCGCGTTTCCGGGAAAGTGATAACCAAAGAGATAAAGGAGAATTTCCCTATGAGGATGGGATTCCGAATGTTGGACAAGCGCGATTCCATAGTCGTTTTGGATAGGACCGGAGCGGAGCGGCTTGACGGAAATGGCGACATGCTTCTGCTTCGTGGGCCTGATGTGGAAAGGGTGCAGGGCACGTTCCTCTCCACTGATGAATGTAGGGTGATTGCCAATGATTTTAAGGCCAATGAATAATGAACATTCTTCATCTCTCGGATACCCATGGGGCGCATCGCAGTCTTGGCAGGCTTCCTGAGGCGGACATGATTGTCCACTCGGGAGACATTTCCATGAACGGATCATCCTCGGAGGCACTTGACTTTATGAGGTGGTTCAGCGCACTTCCCTATGCCCATAAGATTTTCGTGGCGGGGAACCACGACGCATGCCTGTATGGTGCCGTTATTGACGGACTTGACTCCAATTGCCATTATCTGTGCAACAGTTCGGTGGAGATAGACGGCGTGACATTCTATGGGGTCC
>OLWZ01001465.1_pt1 | contig 10373 bp, 9 predicted proteins | sample 1674011 | NCBI WGS metagenome assembly OLWZ01 (sample SAMEA103958137, study PRJEB25191) | human gut metagenome | biome: human-associated habitat [ENVO:00009003]; feature: intestine environment [ENVO:2100002]; material: feces | place: Germany | collected 2013/2015 | reverse complement strand
CCTGTCAAACAGATAATTTTTATACACAAATAGATATACTCTATCACACTTCCGGCAGAACGGATTACCAGTCCAATACCGAAGACACAGCATTCGTCGGAATGATACTTTTACACAAATATTCCTGCCTGCTCTTGCTTTCAAAACATATATGCTTTGAACACGAAACATATATGTTTTGAAATCGAATCATATATGTTTCGCATTGCATTTCATGATTTTTTCCTACCTTCGTAAAAATTATCAATACAGAGTCCGTAACAACAAACAAAGAATATTATGAATATACAACAACTCGAATACATCCTGGCTGTAGACACATACCGCCATTTTGCCAAAGCTGCAGAACATTGCCGCGTAACTCAACCGACATTAAGCATGATGATCCAGAAACTGGAAGATGAACTGGGCGTGAAACTTTTCGACCGCAATATCCAGCCGGTCTGCCCTACCCCTGCCGGCCGTAAGGTGATCGATCAGGCACGTGTAGTCCTCTACCAGACTTCTCTGATTAAAGATATCGTAAACGAAGAAGAGCAATCTTTGAAAGGTACGTTCCGTCTCGCCGTGTTACCGACGATTGCTCCTTATCTGCTTCCCCGCTTTTTCCAGCAAGTATCGGAGAAGCATCCTGATCTGGATATCCGCATTCTGGAAATGCAAACGGCTCCTACAACGAAAGCCCTCCTAAACGGCGAAATAGATGCTGCCATCATCGCAAACCAACCGACGGAGGTGCAGCTACAGGGAGACATCCTATACTACGAACAGTTTTATGCTTACGTAGCCCGTAACGAAAGCGTGTTCAAGAAAGAGATGGTCCGCTCCGCCGATATCAGCGACGAACGTCTTTGGTTGCTGGATGAAGGACATTGTTTCCGCGATCAGCTGATGCGTTTTTGCCAAATGGAAAAGGTCAAACTCCGTCAGGCAGCCTACCGTCTGGGAAGTCTGGAGACTTTTATGCGTATGGTTGAAAGCGGCAACGGCGTCACTTTTATTCCGGAACTGGCTACCTATCAGTTAAGCGAACAGCAAAAAGAACTGGTACGCCCGTTTGCCATCCCCAAACCGGCACGTGAAATCGTCTGGGTAACCCGCAAAGATTTTATCCGGCATTCGGTCGCCGGTATTCTGATCGAAAGCATCCGAAAATCTGTTCCAAAAGAAATGCGTACACTGCAAGCGGGGTTGCGAGTGGTCTGAAACGGAATTGTCTTTCATAGGACAGCAAAATTTGGAAAGCCGGCAATTTAAACACATGACCGATTCATGTCTATCTGGCTAAAAAACACCCCTGACGAAATAAATATTTCGGATGCGATGAAAAAAAATATCACTTTATGCTTGTAGTTTCCAAAAAAGCGTTACTTTTGCTGCGTATTTAAAAACAAAGAGACAAAATGAATCGATTTAGCTTTACATATTACTTTTATTACTTTTACTTTAGCAGAGTGAAGGCAGGAGTTTGTATGTAAAGCATTGATGAATGAATGTATATATCAATAACAAAATATGAAGTCCTGCCGGTTTCGGTGGGACTTTTTTGTTATTGAAAATTGAGAATTGAAAAATAATAGATAAAGAGAAGATGAAAAAGAAAGTAGCAATCCAGGGAATAGCCGGTTCGTATCACGATATAGCCGCCCGTAATTATTTCGAAGGTGAAGAGATTGAAATTATCGGTTGCAACACATTCAGAGATGTTATTTCGACCATCAAGAAAGATCCTTCCATTCTGGGAATGATGGCGATCGAAAATACAATTGCAGGCAGCTTGTTGCAGAACCATGAGTTGATCCGTGAAAGCGGTTTGCAAGTTATCGGCGAATACAAACTGCGCATATCCCACTCGCTGGTTGCACTTCCAGGGACCAATATCCACGATGTCAAAGAAGTCAACTCTCACCCGATCGCCCTAATGCAATGTACCGATTTCCTCGATACGCTACCTAACGCAAAAGTGGTCGAGAAGGAAGATACCGCCATGAGCGCCCGGTGGATTTCGGAAAACCAACTGAAGGGACACGCCGCCATCTGTGGGAAACTGGCCGCCCAGATCTACAACATGGAAGTCCTTGCCGAAGGGATCGAGACAAACAAACGAAACTTCACCCGCTTTTTGGCAATAGCCGACCGATGGACGGCAGACGAGATGCTCAAAGGTGAAGACAAAAACAAAGCGTCGGTCGTTTTCGCTCTCCCCCACACAGCCGGCAGCCTCTCCAAAGTTCTCTCCGTCCTTTCCTTCTACGACATGAATCTTTCTAAAATACAATCCTTGCCAATCATCGGCCGCGAATGGGAATATCTGTTCTATATCAATCTGACATTTACGGACTACCTGCGCTACAAACAGGCATTGGATGCTATCAGACCGTTGACAAAAGACTTAAAAATATTAGGTGAATATGCAGAAGGAAAACAAAGTGTGTAACATTACACCCGCTAACCGCGTAGGTAGCGTACAAGAGTACTACTTTTCCAGGAAACTGAAAGAAGTAGCCGAAATGAACGCCGCTGGTAAAAATGTGATCAACCTCGGCGTTGGCAGTCCCGACCTTCCCCCTTCGGAACGGACAATCGAGACATTGTGTGAACATGCCCGTCAGCCGAACGAACATGGTTATCAGCCGTATGTAGGTATTCCTGAACTGCGTAAAGGATTCGCCGATTGGTATAAGAAATGGTATGACGTGGATCTTGATCCGAAAACAGAGATCCAACCGCTGATCGGTTCCAAAGAGGGAATCCTGCACATATCGCTGGCATTCCTGAATCCGGGTGAGGGCGTTTTGGTTCCCAATCCCGGCTATCCGACCTACAGTTCGGTAAGCAAATTAGTCGAAGCCAATCTGATCTCTTATGAACTGAAAGAGGAACTGGGTTGGCAGCCGGACTTCGATGAGTTGGAAAAGATGGATTTATCGAATGTCAAATTGATGTGGACCAACTACCCCAATATGCCGACAGGAGCCAACGCCAGTATGGAACTATACGAAAAGCTGGTCGCTTTCGGAAAGAAGCACGGGATTATCATCTGCAACGATAACCCATACAGCTTCATTCTGAACGAGTATCCATCGAGCATCCTGTCCGTACCGGGAGCCAAAGACATCTGTATAGAAATGAACTCCATGAGTAAGGCGCACAATATGCCTGGCTGGCGTATGGCGATGCTCGCTTCCAATGCCCAATTCGTACAGTGGGTCCTGAGAGTAAAAAGCAATATCGACTCCGGACAGTTCAAGCCGATGCAATATGCGGCCGTCGAAGCATTGAGCGCACCGAAGGAATGGTACGACAATATGAACCAGGTATACCGCAGTCGCCGTAATCTCGCCGGACAGATCATGCGCACGTTAGGATGCGAATACGACGAAAAGCAGGTAGGTATGTTCCTCTGGGGGAAAATCCCCGCCGGAGCAAAAGGTAGCGAAGCGATAGCCGACAGGGTCTTGTATGAAGCCAATGTATTCCTGACGCCGGGATTTATCTTCGGTAGCCAGGGCGAACGTTACATCCGCATCTCGCTCTGCTGTAAAAACGAAACATTGGAAGAGGCCCTGAAGAGAGTGAAAAAGATTTATGATTTATAATTTATGGTTTATACGTCACCATCAAATCATAATCTCATAAATCACAAATTATAAATTATAAATCATCATACAGTCATGGAAATGGAATTAGAATCAATCATGTTACCCGGTATAGACCCGCAGCGCCCTATTGTAATCGCCGGTCCGTGTAGCGCAGAGACAGAAGAGCAGGTAATGGAAACAGCAAAAGGGATCGCCGACAAAGGCATCAAGTTGTTCCGCGCAGGAATCTGGAAACCTCGTACTAAACCGGGTGGATTCGAAGGAATCGGAGCGGAAGGCTTGCAATGGTTGAAACGAGTAAAAAAGGAAACAGGCATGTACGTTGCCACCGAAGTGGCAACGAAAGATCATGTGTTCGAAGCATTAAAAGCAGGGATCGACGTGCTGTGGATCGGTGCCCGTACAACGGTTAACCCGTTCGCCGTACAGGAAATTGCAGATGCATTGAAAGGCGTGGATGTTCCGGTTCTGATCAAGAACCCGGTTAATCCGGATTTGGAGTTGTGGATCGGCGCTTTCCAACGTCTTTATGGAGCCGGTATCCGTCGCTTGGGTGCCATCCACCGCGGTTTCAGCTCTTACGATAAGAAGATGTACCGCAACCTCCCACTCTGGCATATTCCTATCGAGCTTCGCCGCCGTATGCCAAACCTACCGATCTTCTGCGATCCAAGCCATATCGGAGGCAAACGTGAACTGGTCGCTCCTCTTTGCCAGCAGGCGATGGACTTGAGTTTCGACGGTTTGATCATCGAATCACATTGTAACCCAGATTGCGCCTGGAGCGACGCTTCACAGCAGATCACTCCGGATGTATTAGATTACGTTCTGAATTTATTGGTTATCCGCGACTCCAACCAGACAACGGAAAACTTGACTGAACTCCGCCGCCAGATCGACGGTATTGACGAACAATTATTGGAACTTCTGGCTAAACGTATGCGTATCTCCCGCGAGATCGGCGTGTACAAAAAAGAGCACAATATGCCAATCCTGCAATCACCGCGCTACAGCGAGATTCTGGAAAAGCGTTCCAATATGGGTGAACAGATGGATTTGAGTACGGACTTTGTAAAAGAAATCTTGAAAGAAATCCATGAAGAATCCGTCCGCCAGCAGATGATCATCATGAATGAACAATAATAGTTTGCTAATGTGCCAATTAAAGAGAATGCTCCATTGGCACATTAGTACATTAAACAATTACTGATAATGAAAATACTGATATTGGGTGCAGGGAAGATGGGATCTTTCTTCACCGATTTACTTAGTTTTGAACATGAAGTGGCCGTACTTGAGAGTGATCCGAAACGAATGCGTTTCATCTATAATGCTCTCCGCCTGCAAAAGCCGGAAGAAGTTGCCGAATTCAAACCCGAATTAGTCATTAACTGCGTGACGCTAAGCTATACGATCGAAGCATTCAAGAGTGTCATGCCCTACCTGCAACCATACTGTATCATCTCGGATATCGCATCGGTCAAGACGCACCTGAAAGAATTTTACGAGACATGTAACTTTCCGTATGTTTCTACCCATCCGATGTTCGGCCCGACATTTGCCAACTTGGGACAACTGGAAAAAGAAAATACGATCATCATCTCCGAAGGGGATCATTTGGGAAAGATTTTCTTCAAAGACATCTATTCGAGTCTACGTTTGCATATCTGTGAATATACATTCGAGGAACACGACAAGGTTGTGGCTTACTCGCTGGGAATCCCATTTGCTTCCACGATGGTGTTCGCCGCCACGATGAAGCATCAGGATGCGCCGGGTACGACGTTCAAACGTCATATGAAAATCGCCCGCGGTCTGCTTTCCGAAGACGACTACCTGTTGACAGAAATCCTTTTCAACCCGCGCACTCCTCATCAGATCGCACGTATACAGGAAGAACTGGATATCTTACAAAGAATCATCAAGGACAAAGATTCGGAAGGAATGAAAGAATACCTGACAAAAATCAGGAAGAATATCGAATAATACAGTACATTTTGACACACCACTTTCCAAGATACAATCTGGTAACAACAAATCGTTCCACAGCTGTGAGTCGTCCAGCTCACACTTGTGGAACAGCTTATTTAATGACTTCATACCATAAAACAAACGATCATGAACAACATCATCTACTTTATGGCAAGACTATCATTGCTATATTCCCTGTTATGGAGCATTTCCATTCACGCTTATGCACACAGCCGAGATACCGACCCAAACTCCACATATCCGACACCGGACCGTCTTTTCCACATTGCACGTAGCTTGAACCGCAACCTCGTCTGTTATGATGCCAACCAAACCAATGGCAAACTGGACACCAAAGAACCCATAAAAGTTTACTGGCTGAACCGAGAAATGGAACCGGGAAAAACTAACGGACTAAGTTTCATACAAAAAAAGATGGCCTACGGTTACAAAGTGATTTCAGTAGCAGAACATACTTGCACGATTACCCTAACGGCTTATCCGGAAAAGAAACTGACGATCTGTAGGGAGGGAGATCACTTCGTCTGCCATGTCAAGATAGACAATCGGCAGGCTATCCTACAATCTTTGTATGTCAAGGCCAGCCCCAACAATCCGCTAAATGTGGAATACGTGGAACTGCAAGGCATAACAACCGATACTGGCGTCCCTGTCACGGAAAAGGTCAGCAAATAAAAAAGAAATACGGTTGCTATCAACGACACAGGTCTTTGAACTTTTTTGCAACTATTTTGCAACTAAAAAATGTAAAAACCGCTTGAAAAGCGTATTTTTGTCCTTGTATTTCAAAAAAGAGTGTTTTACGGATGAAGGTATGTATAGCTGAAAAGCCCAGTGTAGCACGCGAAATTGCAGAAGTTCTCGGGGCAACCAAAAAGATGAACGGGTATATTGAAGGAAACGGGTATCAGGTAACCTGGACTTTCGGACATCTGTGCACTCTCAAAGAGCCCAATGATTATTCAGAGAACTGGAAACGCTGGAGTCTAGCTTCCCTCCCAATGATCCCGCCTCGATTCGGGATCAAGCTGATCAGCAACCCGACATACGAACAGCAATTCAAAACAATCGAAGAACTGATGCAGAATGCCGAAATGGTTATCAACTGCGGGGATGCCGGCCAGGAAGGAGAACTGATCCAGCGTTGGGTGATGCAAAAGGCTGGCTGTAAATGCCCGGTCTACCGCCTATGGATATCTTCGTTGACAGAAGAAGCGATCCGCGAAGGTTTTCAACATTTGAAAGAACAGTCTGACTTCACCAAGTTATACGAGGCCGGTCTTTCCCGTGCCATCGGTGACTGGCTGTTAGGGATGAACGCAACGCGCCTTTATACGCTTCGCTACGGACAAAATCGGCAAGTGCTTTCCATCGGACGAGTACAGACACCTACCCTTGCACTCATCGTAAACCGACAAGCCGAAATAGACAACTTTAAGCCGGAGCCTTTTTGGGAACTGAAAACAGTTTACCGAAACACAACTTTCTCGGTTACCAAAGGCAAATTCACGAAGAAAGAAGAAGGAGAAGCTTTCCTGGAAATAGTTCGGCAAAAAGAATTCACCGTCACCGACATATCAGAAAAGAAAGGCAAGGAATATGCTCCTCGCCTTTTCGACCTGACTTCGTTGCAGGTGGAATGTAATAAGAAATTTGCTTTCACGGCAGACGATACGTTGAAGCTGATCCAGTCGCTATACGAAAAGAAAGTGACAACCTACCCGCGTGTCGACACCACTTTTCTAAGTGACGACATCTATCCTAAAGTTCCCAACACACTTAACGGCCTGGTTGACTATATCGACCTGACAGCCTCGCTGCTGAAGGCGAAAATACGGAAAGACAAACGTGTATTCGATAATTCGAAGGTGACGGATCACCATGCCATCATCCCGACCGGTGTACCAGCACGCAACCTAACGGACAACGAACGGAAGGTGTACGACCTGGTGGTCCGCCGTTTCATCGCAGCTTTTTACCCAGACTGCGAAATCTCGACTACTACGGTATTGGGTAAAGTCGACAAAGTGGATTTCAAGGTAACAGGCAAACAGATACTGAAACCGGGATGGCGCGTCGTGTTCGGAGCAGAAGTAAAAGACCCTACTGAAGAAAAAGAGGAAGAGGATGAAAATGTACTTCCTGCTTTTGTGAAGGGTGAAAGTGGTCCTCATATTCCGGACCTGAATGAAAAATGGACACAGCCGCCCAAACCCTACACCGAAGCGACATTGCTCCGCGCCATGGAAACCGCCGGTAAACTTGTGGACAATGACGAATTGAGAGACGCATTGAAGGAAAACGGTATAGGCCGTCCTTCCACCCGCGCCGCCATCATCGAGACTTTATTCAAACGCAATTATATCCGCAAGGAACGTAAGAACCTGTTTCCTACAGCTACCGGTGTGGAACTCATCGACACGATACAGGAAGAGCTGCTGAAAAGTGCCGAACTGACCGGTCTTTGGGAAAAGAAACTCCGACAAATCGAACGGGGTACCTACGAAGCCCGTACTTTTTTGGAAGAGCTTAAGCTGATGGTTCATCAGGTAGTGATCAACGTTCTCTCCGACCAGACCGGACGCACCATCACAATCGAGCAGGCTGCTCCGGAGAAGCCCCAAGCCGAAAAGGAGCCGAAAGGGAAAAAAACGCGCAAACCGCGTGCCAAGAAGGAAAAGACTCCCGGTCAACCGGAATCAACAACCGTTCCCGTAAAGCCAGTATGCCCGATCTGTAAGAAAGGTAGCATCCTGCGTGGAAAAACGGCTTACGGCTGTTCCGAATATAAAGATGGTTGTACTTTCCGCATGGATTACGCCACCTATGGTGAAGGTTTGTCAGATGAGGAATTAGTGAAGGTGATCAGTGGAATCGGAAAGGATTAAACCGACAAATTGGTTTACACTTTCTTTACGATAAATCAGAACGTGAAAACATAATTAATAAAGAACTACAAAGTATTTTAAAACAAAATGGGGTTTAATAATTAATCTAAAATCAATGAAAGAAGAATGGTTTCCTTTGGTCGATGAAAAGGGAGAGACAATAGGAAAAGCAACCCGCAAGGAGTGCCATAGCGGATCGAAAATGTTACATCCGGTAGTGCACCTGCATATTTTCAATAAAGCAGGTGACCTCTACCTACAAAAGCGTTCGATAAACAAAGATATCCAACCCGGTAAATGGGATACTGCAGTGGGGGGGCATATTGACTACGGAGAAACGGTCGAAGATGCCCTTCACCGGGAAGTACGGGAAGAATTGGGGATAACAGATTTCATCCCGCAATTCATCACCCGTTATGTATTCGAATCGGCTATAGAAAAAGAGTTAGTCAACACCTACCGTACCACTTACGACGGTCCGATCATCCCTGACCCTTCCGAACTGGACGATGGACGTTTCTGGTCTCCTTCCGAAATCCTCGAAAATATGGGAAAAGGAATTTTCACACCCAACTTCGAAGATGAATATAAACGGTTATTCATGTAAACTACAAAAACACTAAAACAATGGCAAAAGAATTAGAACTCAAGTACGGCTGTAACCCCAACCAGAAGCCGTCGCGCATTTTCATGCAGCAAGGGGAGCTGCCCATAGAAGTCTTGAACGGACGTCCCGGATATATCAACTTCCTGGATGCTTTCAACAGCTGGCAATTAGTAAAAGAACTGAAAGAAGCAACCGGACTGCCCGCCGCCGCTTCCTTCAAGCACGTAAGTCCGGCAGGAGCCGCCGTAGGTATCGAGATGAACGATACGTTGAAGAAAATCTATTTTGTGGACGATCTTCCGCTCACTCCGCTTGCAACCGCCTATGCTCGCGCCCGCGGTGCCGACCGTATGTCGTCCTACGGCGACTTCATCGCACTCAGCGACATATGCGACGAAGCGACTGCACGCCTCATCAACCGCGAAGTTTCCGATGGCGTCATTGCTCCCGACTATACATTGGAAGCGCTTGAAATCCTGAAAAATAAACGGAAAGGCACTTATAATGTCATCAAAATCGATCCAGACTACTGCCCCGCTTCTATCGAACACAAAGAGGTTTTCGGCATCACATTCGAACAGAGACGTAACGAGATCAAATTAGACGAAAACCTGCTGACCAACATCCCAACCCTGAACAAAAATTTCCCAGACGAAGCGAAACGCGACCTGATCATCGCCCTTATCACACTGAAATATACGCAGAGTAACTCAGTCTGCTACGTTAAGGACGGACAGGCCATCGGTATCGGTGCCGGTCAGCAAAGCCGTATCCACTGTACCCGTCTGGCGGGCAACAAAGCAGATATCTGGTACTTACGCCAGCATCCGAAAGTAATGAATCTGCCTTGGATCGAGAAGATCCGTCGTGCAGACCGAGACAACACGATCGACGTCTATATCAGCGATGACCACGAAGATGTTTTGGCCGACGGTATCTGGCAACGTTTTTTCACTGAAAAACCGGAAATCCTGACACGCGAAGAAAAACGTGCCTGGCTAGACACACTTAAAGACGTTTCATTGGGTTCCGATGCCTTTTTCCCCTTCGGTGACAATATAGAACGGGCACATAAAAGCGGCGTAGATTATATTGCACAGGCTGGTGGTTCCGTCCGTGACGACCATGTGATCGACACATGTGACAAATATGGTATCGCAATGGCATTCACTGGTGTACGGTTGTTTCACCATTAACAGAGAATTCTTGTTTTTAAAACACTAGTGTCTTTCACTATGAAATAATTCCGAACTTAAGTTATGAATCAGCAAAGAAATCGTTAAC
>OLWZ01001455.1_pt1 | contig 10433 bp, 9 predicted proteins | sample 1674011 | NCBI WGS metagenome assembly OLWZ01 (sample SAMEA103958137, study PRJEB25191) | human gut metagenome | biome: human-associated habitat [ENVO:00009003]; feature: intestine environment [ENVO:2100002]; material: feces | place: Germany | collected 2013/2015 | reverse complement strand
TCATGATTTTTCACTCGAACCACCGGGTGACACGCTGCTTGACGTACTAAAAAGGCACGGCAAGGATACCATTGCAGTGGGCAAGATTTACGACATTTTTGCGCACAGAGGAATGAGCGAGCATTATTTCACAACGGGAAATACACAAGGCATTGCAAAAACACTTGAAATTTCAAAAAGAGATTTCGACGGTCTTTGCTATACAAATCTTGTTGACTGCGATATGCTTTACGGCCACAGAAGAGATATTGACGGCTACGCAAGAGCCATAAGCGAATTTGACGAATGCTTACCTGAGCTTTGCGCAAATCTTAATGATGATGACTTTTTAATGATAACGGCAGACCACGGCTGTGACCCCGGATATAAAGGAACGGACCACACAAGGGAATATGTGCCGCTTATCATATATTCAAAATCGCTCAAAAACATAAATTTAAAAACCGTTGACGGCTTCGGCGTTGTTTGCAACACGGCACTTTCGCTTTTTGGCATTAACGAACAGCTTGAAGGCGAAAATGTAATAGATTTAATAAAGTAAAAGGGTAAGAATATGGAAAACAGAGAATTAATGTATCTTGCAGAAAATGCAAAGCAAAAAAGCTATTCCCCTTATTCAAAATTTAAGGTCGGTGCGGCTCTTTTAACCAAAGACGGCAAAATATATGTAGGTGCAAATATTGAAAATTCATCATACCCATTAGCTGTATGCGCCGAGAGAGTGGCTTTTTTCAAAGCAATAAGCGAGGGCGAAAAGGAATTTGAAAAAATCGCAATTTCGGGTTCAAGCGATGACTTTTGCTTTCCCTGCGGTGCTTGCAGGCAGGTTATGAGCGAATTTTGCGGCAAGGATTTTGTGATTATATTAGAAAATGGGAAAGAAATTAAGAGTTTCACTTTAGGTGAGCTTCTCCCCTATTCATTCAAATTAGACAAATAAAGAAGGCGTTACACTATGCGAATGGCAGATATTATTGAGCATAAAAAGCAAGGCTTGGCGCTTACAAAAGAGGAAATTGATTTTTTTGTAAAAGAATATACAAACGGCGATATCCCCGATTATCAGGCATCAGCTCTTGCAATGGCAATATATTTTAACAAAATGACAAATGAGGAAACTGCCGCACTTACACTTGCAATGGCGAAAAGCGGCGATATGCTTGATTTAAGCGAATTTGAAAACTCGACTGTTGACAAACATTCCTCCGGCGGAGTGGGCGACAAAACTACTCTTGTTGTTGCGCCGATTGCGGCAGCGGCAGGCTGTACTGTTGCAAAAATGAGCGGCAGAGGCTTAGGCTTCACGGGCGGCACGATTGATAAACTTGAGGCTATCCCCGGTTTTTGCACCGCTATGAGTCCTGAAAATTTCAAAAAACAGGCAAGGGATATAGGCTTAGTCGTTGCAGGTCAAACAGGCAATATGGCGCCGTGTGACAAAAAATTATACGCTTTAAGGGACGTTACCGCCACGGTTGACTGTATGCCGCTGATTGCATCGTCAATTATGAGCAAAAAGCTTGCCGCAGGGGCTAAAAATATAGTTCTTGACGTTAAATGCGGCGAAGGTGCATTTATGAAAGATATTCAAAGTGCAACTCTCCTTGCAAGCGAAATGGTAAGCATAGGCAGGCATTGCAACAGAAATGTAAAAGCGCTTATCACCGATATGAGTTCACCTTTAGGCTATGCAGTCGGCAACAGCTTAGAAGTGGCGGAAGCGGTAAAAATACTTAAAGGCGAGAATATTTTGCATTTAACCGAACTTTGCATAGCACTTGCTGCAAATATGATAAGTCTTACCAAAGAAATTGATTTAAAAGAGGCTGAAATCATTGCAAAAGAAATGATTAATTCAGGCAAGGCGCTTGACAAGCTAAAGCAAATGGTTAAATCTCAGGGCGGCGACGTGGGCTATATTGAAGATGAAAATAAATTCGGATTTGATAAATATAAAGCTGAAATTAAGGCGGAAAAGCAAGGCTATATTTCAAAAATCGACGCTCAAAAAATCGGCAATGTTTGTGTTATCTTAGGCGCAGGCAGAAATGTGAAAACGGACAATATCGACCCACTGGCAGGAATACTTTTCAAGTGTCAAAAAGGTGATTACATAAACAAAAACGATACTGTTATGACACTCTATTCAAATGATGAAAAAAAGCTGAAAAATGCAACGTCGCTTATATTAAATTCATTTGAGATAAGCGATATTAAGCCAAATGACAGCAATATAATTTTAAAACAGTTTTAGAAAAAGGGGGTAAATTTATGAAACTGTATTTTGTAGGCGCAGCACACGAGGTGACAGGTTCTTGCACCATTCTTTATGCCTGCGGCAAAAAAATAATGATAGACTGCGGTATGGAGCAGGGCGAAAACGTTTACGAGAATGTTGAACTTCCCGTATCGCCGAATGATATTGACGCTATGCTTTTAACCCATGCTCATATTGACCACTCAGGTCATATTCCTTATGTGTCGGCTAACGGCTTTTCTGCGCCGATTTATACAACAAGTGCGACTGACAGGCTTTGCAGAATTATGCTTATGGACTCGGCGCACATTCAGGAATTTGAGGCAGAATGGAAGAACAGAAAAAACAAGCGCAGCGGTAAAGAGCCGATTGAACCGCTTTATACCACGCAAGACGTACAAAATGCGCTTAAATATTTTACTCCGTGCGAATATGACGAGAGCTACCAAATTTTTGACGGAATAGAAATTAAATTTATTGATGCAGGTCATCTTTTGGGCAGTGCGTCAATAGAAATTAAAGTGACGGAAAACGGAATTACAAAAACCATTCTTTTTTCCGGAGATATAGGAAATATCAACCGACCGCTTATAAAAAATCCTCAAAAGCCACCCGTAGAAAAGGCAGATTACGTCATTATCGAGTCCACCTACGGCAACAGGCTTCACGGCGACAGACCCGATTATGTTTTGCAGCTTACAGGAATTATTCAATCCACCCTTGACCGTGGCGGAAACGTTATTATTCCTTCATTTGCAGTCGGCAGAACACAGGAGCTTCTTTATTTAATAAGAATAATCAAAGAAAAGGGACTTATTAAAAATCACGCAAACTTTCCTGTTTGGGTGGACAGTCCGCTGGCTGTTGAGGCAACGGAAATTTATGACGATAAAAATTTAAGAAGATATTTTGACGCCGACACGCTTGAACTTATCAACAACGGCATTAATCCTATTAAATTTGACAATCTTAAGCTTGCCGTAACAAGCGACGAATCAAGAATGATAAACGACGACCCGACGCCGAAAATCATCCTATCTGCAAGCGGAATGTGCGAAGCAGGACGAATCAGGCACCATTTAAAGCATAATTTATGGCGAGAGGAATGTACTGTTTTATTCGTAGGATATCAAGCCGAAGGAACACTTGGCAGAAAGATTATTGAAGGTGCCAATAAGGTCAATCTTTTCGGCGAGGAAGTGCAAATCAACGCAAATATTGAAAAAATGCAGGGCATAAGCGGCCACGCAGACAAAAATATGCTCCTTTCCTGGCTTGCAAGCATACCGCAAAAGCCAAAGGTTGTTTTTGTAAATCACGGTCACGATACCGTTTGCGACGAATTTGCAAAATCGATTGAAAACGAGCTTGAAATATCGGCTCTTGCACCTTACTCCGGCGATGGCTTTGAGCTTGGCGACGTTGTAAGGCAGGTTGATATCGGGCCTCGCAAGCTTTATGACAAAAAGCTGCATAAAAGTGAGCGCAATAATACGGTTTATGACAGGCTTTACCTTGCAGGTCAAAATCTTATGTCTGTTATTGAAGCTTCGAGAGGATGTTCTAACAAGGAATTGGGCAAGCTGACTGACCAAATTACAGCCTTAATCGAAAAATATAAACAAGACTGACGGTGAAACTATGGTAATATACACAAGCAAAATAAACGAAAAACTAAAAAACACAGATGATTTTTTACTGTCGAGCGAAAATAAAATATTAAACCAAATAGACGAATGTGCAAAAAGAATTTTACCGCTTCAAGACACAAGACCTATAATTTTAATATCCGGCCCGTCAGGAAGCAGCAAAACAACAACGGCAATTAAGCTTGCAAAGGCATTGAGAAAAAACGGTGCCGATGTTTGCTACATATCTATGGATAAATATTTTAAAAACTTTACCGATGAGGAGCGTGCGCTTAAAAAACTAAATAAAATTGACCTTGAAGCGCCCGACAGAGTAGACGCTGAATATCTAAACAAAGATATTGATACGCTTTTAAACGGCGGCGAAATTTATTTGCCTAATTATGATTTTTTAACGAATACAAGAACTCTGAGCAACACAAAGCTTTCAAGAAACGGCGGATTCGTTATAATTGAGGGAATACACGCTCTCAACCCTGTTATTATGGGCGAAAACGATGATGTAACAAACAGAATTTACGTAAGCGTAAGAACAAGGGTTATAGATTCAAACGGTGATAAGCTGCACCCGTGCAAAATCAGGCTTTGCCGCAGAATGATTAGGGATAAGCTTTACAGAGGGCGCACCTATGAAGAAACTATACGTCTTTTCCCAAAAGTTCAACGAGGCGAAAACCAATTTATTATGCCGTATAAAAACAGGTCGCATTTCAACATAGATACATTTATTGAATACGAGCCTTGCGTGTATAAAAATTATCTTTATAATGATTTAAGCGCTCTTTCGCAAAAATTCTGTGATATTAAGGACATTGTTAATGCACTTGATGAGGTAGAGCCGCTTGACGATAAAATGATACCAAGCGACGCATTTGAGCGTGAATTTATCGGCAACAGCTCCCTTTCCTACTAATTTTACTTTAAGTTCACAAATACCCCTTTCAAATATGATACGATATCATAAGAAAGGGGTATTTTTATGAAAAACAAAATCATCAGGATACTGTTATCTGTTCTTTTTGTAATAATATTTTTGCTTTATATAGGGCCTGTTATCACCGTAGGTGAATACAATTTAGGCATAATCGCAGGCTTAGGCTTTGATTTTATACTGCTGATTTATATTATATTTTTCAATAAAATCAATTTGCTTATAAAAAGTATAAATAAGAAAAAAGTCGGCAAAATCGCACTGAAAATAATATCTTTTGTTCTTTTTATATGCATAATTATCGGCGGCACCACATTTCATAATGTCTTGTCCCGTAGCTTTAAAAGCGAAGAAAAAAGTGACGTTGCGATAGTTTTAGGCTGCGTTGTAAACGGTGATAAACCCGGAATATTTTTAAAAGGCAGAATTAATGCCGCTTATAAATATCTTAATGAAAACCCAAATGCAATTGCAGTTTTAAGCGGTGGGCAGGGAAACGGCGAAAACATCAGCGAAGCGAAGTGTATGTTTAATTGCCTTACCGAAATGGGAATAGACAAAAGCAGACTTTTGATTGAAGATAAATCAACCTCAACAAGAGAAAACTTTAAATATTCAAAAGAAATTATTGAAAAAAACGGAATAAAATCAAAGAAAATCACAATTATTACTAATGATTTTCACGAATGCAGGGCAAGTGAGTTTGCAAAGCAAAACGGCTTTAAGCCGCTTAGATATCCGAGTAAAACCCCTTGGAACGGATATATGCCGTTTGCCACAAGAGAAATTTTTGCAATTATATATCAAATATATTTGGCAAGATAAAAGAAAAAGACGTTAGAGAAACTAAAACTCTAACGTCTTTTTCTTTTATTTTACAATTCCTTTTTTAAACATTACAAATGCGCCTAAAACAGATACAACTACGCCGATAGGAATTAAAACTCCGGTACCAAGCGTGCCGTTAAAAATCAAAATAAATGACAAAACGGCAATGGGAAGAATTGATATTTTCCAATGCTTTGCAAGATACGAGGCGCAAAGAGAACCGAAAAGTGCAGGAGTAACTTGTTGAAATGCAGGAGCAAAAACGGAATCAGGATCGGTTATATTATGCAAAATAGGGAAAAACGCAAGCACGCAAACGGCAATAATAAGAGTAGTTACAATGGAAGATACAGCTATCGAAATTGTCGATATAACCTCGCCTTCCTCGCTTGCAGGCTCAACTTCGGCACTTTCCATTGCACTTAAAGCAACCGGCAATTTCAAATTGGTTATATTGCCCGTAACAAAACCGAGATAAGTGCCGCCCGTACCTAAAAGTGGAGAATAAGTCAGCACCTCAAGAACTGCCGTTGGATAAAATACGAGCGCAACGGTCGAAAGTCCCTTTGCAATCATATTGATTTTGGGAGATACACCGAGATGAACACATATAAGCGCCGGAACACTAATAAACAAGCAGAGGGTAACCAACATCCAAATTTTACCGTATGTATGAGTTTTATTAATATATTTGCCGTTCATACTATCCCCTCCATTCCAAAAATGCAACATCGGCAGGCAAAATTTGCGCCATAATCATTACAATTGCCATAGCGCCAATCATTGCAAACGGCATTGCAAAGCTTTCAAGCCATTTTAACTTTTCAAGACCTGCAAGCTTTTGCATAATAAGCATCAAAATTACAGATGAAATCAATGCTGTAATTGACAATATTCCTGCACCGTCGCCTATAATATGAGCGTCGCCCTTACCTGCGATTGCCCTTGCAACAAAAGCGGAAATAAGGCCGATAAATGCTGCCGCACTTAGCACGCTTGAAAGAGCGCTGTTTTTAGATACCGCCTTGTTCATCTTACTTTGCACTTTTTTGAGGAAAATCGGAACAAGGATAAGCGGCATAATTGAACCGAGAGTCATAACCCACGCAACCGTTGCAAAAACTTCTTTGTTTTCAATCGGCTGGGATATTCCGCCCGCAAGACCGAAAGCCTCAACTGCATTGGTGGCTGCCGTGACCTCATAAGAAATATTACCTATTACCGTCAGTCTTATCCACGGCAATACATAACCAAGCCCTGCCGACAAAGTAAGCACAGTTGCCACAATGCCTATGGCAGGCGCAACAGTGAAAAGTGATGACGAAACGATTGTATTCTTAATTGTTTGATTTGCTATTCCAAGCTCCTTAGCCCTTTTTACTGCACGCACAAGAAAGAAAAGTGCTTGTGCCACAACAAAGAAAACAACGCAAAGAGCAATAGCCACCATAAAAGAATCTTCTTTGAAATTCATATCATTACTCCTTTGTCATAATTCTTATATATCGCTTGAAAAATGCCACGCCTTGAGTAAGCTGTTCAACAGGAATACGCTCGTTTGTTGAATGTGTGGTAAGCAAAAGCTCTGTATCAACCGTAAACGGAGCAAAACGGTAAATGTTTTCACAAACGTTTTCATAGTTATATGCGTCTGTACCGCCCATAACGAGATAAGGCGCAACGATATTTTTTTCATCAAGAGAAACGGAAAGCGTTGAAAGCGTTTTAAAAGCTCTTGTATCGGTAGGCGAAACAATACTCGGCTCCTTGCCCTTGATAAATTCTATTTCAACATTTTCACCGCCCATATATTTTTCAATATGACGTCTTACGTCCTCTATTGTTTCACCGGGCATAATTCTGAAATTGACCGTAACGCTTGCTTTTTGCGGAAGAAGCGGCAGGCGGAATTTTTTTCATAACAGCAAGCAAAACAGGCTTTAAAAGCCAAAGATTGCAAAATACAACTCTGCCGATATATGACGTCCTTTTGCCTATCTGTGTAAAAAGATTATATACAAACGGCAAAATTCTCGCCTTAAACTGATGATTTTCAAGCGCTTCAACCTTTTTTGAGAGAATACCGAGAGCCGTATGCTTAGGCGGCTGAGAAGAATGACCTCCCTTAGCCTTAACCGTAATTTTAAAATCGGCATATCCCTTTTCAGCAATACCGATACCTGTCAAATTAGCGTCAAGTATGCCCTTAACCTTAGCCGGAAGCATTGCTCCGCCCTCGTCAACAACACTGTCAAGGCGAACGCCACGGCTTTCAAGAGTTTTTGCAAGCTCTCTTGCGCCGTTTTTTGAACCGGATACAATTTCCTCATTATGACCCAAGCACAAATACACGCTTCTTTTTGGCTGATATCCCTCTTCAAGCAGTGTTTCAACACTTTCCAAAAGACATATAAGATGATTTTTCATATCAAGAGCACCTCTGCCCCAGATAAATTCACCGTCATTTACACCGTCAAAAGCAGGGTGCACCCAATCTTTTTCCGTTCCATCGCTGACGGGTACAACGTCTTGATGAGCCAAAAAAGCAATAGGGTCAAGGGAACTGTCACTTCCCTGCCAAAAATAAAGCAAACTTGCTTTTGACACATCTTCAACGCTCAAATTTTCATAAATGAGAGGGAATGATTTTTTCAGAAATTCGTGAAATCTGTCAAATTCTGCCCAATCGGTTTCCTCCTCATTTTCGTGAGATATCGTTTTAATCCTTATTGCATCGCATAAATGCTCCTCAACACGTTTTGAATTAACGTTTTCTTCTTCAAAAACCTCTCTCTTTACAGGCTTTGCCTTAAAGAAAATCGCTCTTATCAGCGTAAGCACAATAAATAACGCAAGCAAGATAAGAATAACATAAAGCACTTTCACACTATTACCCCCTAAATATAAAAAAGAATATAAAAATGCTGATTATATTATATATCATTTGCCTCAATATGAAAACCCTTTAAAATAAAAATAGACAAAAAATAATGGACTTGTAAAAATACAAGTCCATTCAGACTGTCGATAAAGCGGCTAAACCACGCCAAATAAAATTAATATACCTCTTTGCCTCCCTTGTAAAGAGAGGTGGGTGCAACTTGTTGCACTCGGAGGGATTGGAAAAATGGCAAGGACATCGAGTCCTTGCCATTTTTGGCGCTTTCCGTCTTTTGCTCGGGGGCAGTACCCACGTACAGCTCCCGCTCGCAAAATACGAAATTTATCTCACTTTCTCGAAGTCTCACAGCGTGTAGAAATTTATAATTAGACTTTTCTACACGCAAAAAGGACTTGTAAAAATACAAGTCCTTTAAATCAAAGTTATTACAGTTTTATTTTACTCTTGTTAAGCCTATATTTTGACCTGCAAGATAATCATCAGATGCAGGATACTCACATTGATACTTAATATCAAGAGATGCACTCTTATCCTTAAGAACAGCCACGTTAGCGTGCTTAACATCAATATGAACAAGCATTGTGTAATCAGCCTTGGTAATCTCGTTAGTCTTTGTATCAATAACAAAAGTACCTGTGCCGCCCTTATAATCAACTACAAAGTTATCCTTAACCGTACCCTGTGAGAATGAAAGAACAGATATTGACTCAACAACTGATGAAATATCACCGAGTGAATTAAAGAATCTGCCCTGTGAGTCCTCGCCCGGTGTTGAAAGGAGAGCCTCTTTTGGCTGAATAACCATTGTGATAGTGCCGTCGTTGTTATCTTTTACATTAGCTGCAAGAACATCATCAGCGGTAAGATGCGATGTTGTGCAATCCATCTTTCCGTCATTTTTAGTATCGCCCTTAGGGTCTCTGTTACCTGACGGTGAAAGACCGTTTGTGCCGCCTTTGAAAAGGCCGCCTACGATACCCGGAACAAGCTTGTTGATAATATCGTTTGACTTGCCCTCAACAAGAAGGTTATTAACCTCAAGAGTTTCTGTGCCAAGCATCTTATAGTAGCTGTGTGTTTCGCCTGAATCGGTTTTATATTCAGCAGTAAGCGTCTTGGTATAGTCATAGCACTCTTTATAATAATTAACTACGTCTTCCTGAGTTTTAAACTCCTTGCCGCCGTATGTGCCTGCCTTGAACTCGTCAATAACAGCAACGTCCTTTGCATCGGCACCGCCGTTAGCATCGGCAGCTTCAATCTTAGGATATTTGTTAATTACAAAAGCAGTTGCTGCAAGGCAAATTACCAAAACGATTGCCAAAAAACCGTTGAATTTACTTAATCCGGATTTTCTTTTCATACAAAAATTCCCCTTTGAATATATTGTTACTCTCTTATAATATACTAAAACGAAAAATATTTCAACTGTTTTTTTAATTTAGTCTTTAAAAGTAACAATAATCTCTGTTCCTTTACCCTCTTCGCTGCTGATTTCGAGCTTAGCGTCGTGAAGTTGAGTGATATGTTTTACTATCGCAAGGCCAAGACCTGTACCGCCTGTTGCCTTGCTTCGGCTCTTATCAACTCGGAAAAATCTTTCAAAAATTCTTTCCTGATATTTTTTCGGAATACCGATACCCGTATCCTTTACTTCCACACTCCAATAGTCTTCTGTTTCTGCTGTATAGATATGTACGCTTCCACCTTCTGGTGTATACTTCAAGGCGTTGGATATCAGGTTTTTCAGAATCGAATCCATCTTATCCTTGTCAAGCCAGGTATTCATGTAGCGGAAATTACTTTCATAAGTCAGGCTGATACGTTTTACGTCGGCATAAGCCCGGAAAGCATTGATCATTTCCT
>OLWZ01001430.1_pt1 | contig 10551 bp, 6 predicted proteins | sample 1674011 | NCBI WGS metagenome assembly OLWZ01 (sample SAMEA103958137, study PRJEB25191) | human gut metagenome | biome: human-associated habitat [ENVO:00009003]; feature: intestine environment [ENVO:2100002]; material: feces | place: Germany | collected 2013/2015 | reverse complement strand
TTCCCGCGTCGCTTATCCTACGGCGCAATGCGTGAACAACGCCGACGGTTACACGAACAGCGGCTTTGCAACGTCAAAGGGCTGGTATTGGTGGCTTCGGACGCCTTATTCGTCGATCGCCTACAACGTCCGCAACGTCCATTCGGTCGGCTCTTTGGACAGCCACAACGCGTACTACGGCTGCTATGGCGTTCGCCCGCTTTGTAATCTTAAATCTTCTATCTTGGTATCTGACAGCCCGAACAGCGACGGAAATTATACGGTAATCTACAATTCCGCGCCTTCCGCGCCGCCCAGCATTACCGCGCCCGCAACGTGTTACAGCGGACAGAACATCAACATTTCTTGCGCGGCGGCGACCGATCCGGACGGCGACGCGCTGACCTATTGTTTCGAGCGCTCATACAACAGCGGCGCGTGGACACAGGTTCAAGCGTCCGCAAGCAGGACGTTCACGGAAGCGGTATCGACCGCGTGGAACACGTTGAAATACCGCGTCCGCGCGAAGGACAGCTACGGCAATTATTCCGCGTACACAACAAGCGGAGATATTGCCGTAATCCATAACCAGCCGCCCGTGATTTCCGGCAGTAACGCCGATCTTGGCACGAAGCGCGGGGATTTCACCTATCAATACAGCGTAACCGATCCGGACGGCGACACGGTGAACGTTGTTGAAAAGATCGACGGAAAGACAATCGCGACGAAGAACGCGATCACGCTGGGCGCAACGCAGACGCTTTCCGTTTCCGGAAACACCTTCACGGCGCTTACGAACGCAAAGCACACGATCACGATTACGGCGACCGACAGCGCGGGGAATAGCGCTGTCCGGACGCTGACGTTCACGAAGTCGATCGCGGGCTTCGTTATCACGCTTTCCGCGCCGCTGGAAGCCAACAGCCAGCCGACACGCGCGAATATCAAGGTAACGCGAGATATTCCGGCGGGCGGCACGTTCAAGGTTGAAGCGACGAACAATCCGTTTGACGCTTCCCCCGTTTGGGAAGATTGCACGAACGCGGTTGTTCAAGGCGTTGCACACGTTTTCACAAATAAGATCAACACGGCGGCACAGTACGGAATGAATATCCGCGTAACCGTCCAGCGCGGCGACGCGCTGACCGCTTGCTGGGTATCGGGGATCGGGGGGAATTTTGAATGAGCGTAATTCACAAGAAGAGCAACGGCGGAGCTTCCACCGAAATTGAAAAAGAGGTTCGGGAAGTCAAAGCGGCGGGAGAGCAAACCGCCGCTTTGCTTGCCCTATCCTTCAAAGCGCAGATCGTGCAGGATCGCGCCGCCGGAACGAACGTCATTTCCGACGCGGCGATCCTGCAATCGGCGGAAGTGATCGAATACGACGAATACGCCGACAATCACGCTTATAACACCGTCGGCGAAATCATCAAGCACAACGGGCGGTATTACGAGATCAAAGCGGCGCACACGTCGAACGCGGCGGCTTATCCCGTTGAAACCACCTTCGCGTACTATCGCTTGATCGAGCTTTCCGCGACCGGAACGCTTGACGATCCGATCCCGTATCCGGAAACGGCGGGGATCGTCGTTAATGTCGTTTCCGGCTTGTATTACAGCTACAAAGGCGCGGTATACCTTGCAAAAGCAGATATGCCGAATTGCGTTTATCCGCCGGACACGGCGGGCTTGTGGCAATGGGAAAAAGTAACCTAACGGGAAGGAGGATCAACGATGGACACTTTCACAACGGTTCTTTCCGTCTTTTCTACCGTATGCGCTATCGTGTTCGGCTATATCGCTTTTGTTCGTAACAGGGACAAGGACAAGGAAAGCAATGTGAAGCACGACGCGACCGTTTTAACCGAGATCGGATACATCAAGGCGAACACGGACGAAATCAAGGCGGAGCAGAAGGAACAGCGAAAGACGAATACGGAGTTCGTAACGCGCTTGACCGACGTTGAAGCGTCGGCGAAACAGGCACACAAGCGGCTTGACCACATCGAAAAACGAATGGATCAAGCAGAGTAACACCAGCGGCGGCGGGGGCTTCCCCGCCGCTTCTTCATTGCAAAGGAGGGTTCAGCAATGAGCAATAGCAAACTTATTTCGTGTACGCTGATTTCACCGAACAAGAACAGCCCACGAAATCACAAGATCGACACGATCACAATTCATTGCGTCGTCGGGCAATGTTCCGCCGAGAGGATCGGCGAAATCTTCAAGCCGACTTCGCGACAGGCAAGTTCAAACTACGGGATCGGCTACGACGGGCGGATCGGGCTTTACGTCGATGAAGCCGATCGTTCGTGGTGCAGTTCTTCGGCGGCGAACGATAACCGCGCAATCACGATCGAGGTTGCAAGCGACACAAAGCACCCATACGCCGTGAATGATAAAGCATATGCGGCACTTCTTGATCTTGTCGAAGATATTTGCCGCCGGAACGGGATCAAAAAGCTGGTATGGAGTATAAGCAAGGACGACCGCGTAAATCACAAGAACGGGTGCAATATGACCGTTCACAGGGATTACGCGAACAAGGCTTGCCCCGGCGATTATCTGTATAACCGACACGGCGAGATCGCGGCGGAGGTAAACAGGCGGCTGGGCGTTCCGACAGAGGAACAGAAGCCGGAGCAGAAGCCGCAGGGCGACGCGAAGAACCTTTACCGCGTCCAGCTTGGAGCGTTTGAGAAGAAGGACAACGCAACAGCGTTCGCGGCGAAGCTGAAAAAGGAAGGCTTCGATACGTACATCGTGCAGATCGGCAAGTATTACAAGGTTCAAGTGGGCGCGTTCAGCGTCAAGAAGAACGCGGAAGCTATGCTGGAGAAGTTGAAGAAGGCGGGACACGACGACGCTTTCATTACCTATTCCGGCACGTCCGGCGGGACATCGGCGCGGAAGATCACAACGGGAAGCAAAGTGCGCGTGAAAGCGGGCGCGAAAACCTATTCCGGCGGAAGCCTTGCTTCCTTCGTCTATTCCCGCGATCACATCGTCAAAGAGCTTTCCGGAAAGCGCGCCGTGATTACCTACGGCGGAACGGTTGTCGCGGCGGTGAACGTCGATGATCTAACGCTTGTTTAACACACGCACAACGCACGGTATGCGTTACACAACGCGCGCCGTGCGTTAATTGCGCTATGTGAAAGGGGGACGCAATGAAAATCAAATCTTCGAGCGGGAAGCGGGTGGCGAAGCGCCGCTTCTTCAAGGCTGACGAACGCTTCGCAACGAAAGCCGTTATTGTGATCGCAATTACAACGGCGGCTTTCATCGTCGCGCAGTACGTTTCATTCCTTATCACGCGGCAGGAACAAACCGTTCTGATCGAATGGTATTTCCGCGCCGTCGTGATTGAATGCGGCGTAATGATGATGAAGCGTCTTACCGATAGTAATCTCAATCACACAGGGATTTACCTCTATTCCAAAGGCAAAATCATGATTCATTTGACCTTTGACTATAAAACCGATGAAAAATGCACCACACCGGGCCAATATTTGAAGTATCACCGGACATTCCAGGGACTTTCCACACGAGAACTGGCGGAAAAGGTGGGCATTGTGCCCGCGACACTGGTTCTGTATGAGAATAACCGGCATCCCATCAAGTACAGTACAGCGGTGGCGCTTGCAAATGTGCTGGGGATTGACCGCAACAGGCTTCTGGACAAATATACCGCCTTTGTAGATTACCCGTATTCCTCTCTTTTGAAAAAGGTACGGCAGGAACTTTCCCTAACTCAAATGCAAATGGCTGAGGTGATTGGAATAGGCCAAACGTCTTATTCTGGCTGGGAAAGGGAAATCCGCGTTCCACGTCGTAAAGAGTATGAAAAAATCCTTGCCGCACTGAAAAAGCTAAAGGTAAATGTGGATACATACCTTTGTCAGTCAACTTCTATCTGATTGTAAATCGCACATTTGCAGTGCAGTATTCCTTCCATATATACTGAAAGCGTAAAGGAGGAACGCCTTATGAGAAAGCGGAAATTAAAGATATTTCTTACCCCTACGGAAAACAGTATCGTCATCCAAAGCCTCAACCAGCTGCGTAACGCCCTGCTCCGGGAAAACAGGGACACCGGCTGCCTGGATGAACTTCTGCTCAAAGTGATGTGCGCCCCGGTGAAGAAGATGTAAAATTACATATCGGCACCCTATGAGCCGCTTATTCTTTTCAGAAAGAGTAAGCGGCTTTTTTCATGCCCATCTTTCCTTTCGGATTTTCCGCGTACATAGCCGTCCGTCCTGCCAACGGGCGGCTAAATCTATGAAGAAGGAGGACATGAAAATGCCGGAACAAAGAAGCCGCCCCAGGGATAGCCGCGTGATCGCGCTGGCCAACCAGAAAGGCGGCACAGGCAAAACCACCACGACGGTGAACCTGGGCATTGGCCTGGCGCGTCTGGGGAAAAAAGTTCTGCTCATTGACGCAGACCCCCAGGGCGACCTTACCACCTGCCTGGGCTGGCAAGACCAGGACAGCTTACAGACCACCCTCGCTACCGTCATGGGAAAGATCATCCGCGACGAGCCTTTTACCGCAGACGAGGGTATTTTACACCACAGCGAAGGCGTAGACCTCATGCCTGCCAACATTGAATTGTCAGATTTGGAGGCTACCCTTGTCAACGCCATGAGCCGGGAGATCACTTTACGCACCTATGTCAACGAAGCAAAGAAAAATTACGACGTAGTGCTCATCGACTGTATGCCGTCCCTGGGTATGATTACGATCAACGCCCTGGCTGCGGCGGACAGCGTGATTATCCCGGTGCAGGCCCACTACCTGCCCGCCAAAGGCATGACCCAGCTTATCAAAAACATCACAAGGGTAAAAAAGCGGATTAACCCGGCCCTGAAGGTGGACGGGGTGCTGCTCACTTTGGTAGACGGACGTACCAATCTGGCCCGCCAGACGGCGGAAATCCTGCGGCAGACCTACGGGAGCGTATTAAAAATCTATCGTTCCGAGATTCCCGTAGCCATTAAAGCCGCAGAGACCAGCGCAGCAGGCAAGAGTATTTACGCCTACGACAAAGGAAGCAAAGCGGCCCAGGCTTACGCGGAGTTTTCAAAGGAGGTGTTGGTGGATGGCGAGAAACAGCGCGCTAAACTTCAATCTTCCCTCAGCCGATGATTTGTTTTCCACGGAGGAAGAACGGGCTGAGGCAAGGCTTGAAAAAGTCGTCAACCTTTCTCCTGCGGAGATCAGCGACTTTCCCAATCACCCCTTTAAGGTGCGGATGGACGCGGCCATGCAGGAAATGGCTGAAAGCGTGAAGCAGTACGGCGTTTTGGTTCCCACCCTGGTGCGCCCCAAGCCGGAGGGCGGCTATGAGATGGTGGCCGGACACCGCAGGAAAAAGGCGGCGGATTTAGCGGGGCTTGTGGAAATCCCCTGTATTGTGCGGCAGCTCACCGACGATGAAGCCACGATTATCATGGTGGATTCCAACTTGCAGCGGGAGCAGATTCTGCCCTCGGAGAAAGCGTTTGCCTATAAGATGAAGCTGGACGCGATGAAACGGCAGGCCGGACGGCCCTCAAAAGAAAATAGTGTCCCACTGGGACACCATTCTATTGTGGGGAAATCCAGAGAGTTACTTGCAACAAATTCGCCGGACAGTAATACCCAAATCCAGCGTTATGTTCGCCTTACCCACCTTATCCCGGAAATCCTGGAGCTGGCAGATAACTCGGTACTCAAAGACCCGGATATGCTGCAAATTGCCCTGCGCCCAGCGGTGGAGCTGTCTTACCTGCGAAAAGAAGAACAGGCCGACTTATTCGCTATCATGGACGAGATGGACTGCACCCCGTCCCACGCCCAGGCCATCAAAATGCGCCGGATGTCCGAGGCGAAAACCGGGGCGGAACGGCTTTCCAAGGACGCTATGGCGGTTATCATGGAGGAGGAAAAAGGCAATCAAAAAGAACAGTTCAAAATCCCAAAGGAAAAAATCAGCCGATTTTTTGCGCCGGGGACGCCCACGCAGAAGATCGAGGACACCATTGTCAAGGCGCTGGAACTTTACCGCAAACGCCAGCGCAGTTTAGAGAGATAGCCCACTCACAAGGGGGAAGTGCGCCCATTTGTAGGGAAACGGCAGCTTGTGCCGGTTCCCCCTCTCCACACCTCACCCCTTCCAAACAACCTAAACAGCCTAAAAAAGAAGATATTTGGGGAGCCTGGATGTTTATAGAAAGCTCCGGCCTCTTTTCCACAGGCAGACATCGGGCTGCGAGGAAAACCGGGCGGGCCTCTCTTTTTTAGACAGTAACCAACACAAGCCGCAGCACATCGGAAACGGTGTGCTTTTTTTGCGGCTATTTCAAGGAGGTAACACGATGAAAGCATTGAGAAAGCCCATGTCCCTGTTCATGGCCATGCTCATGTGCCTGGGCATATTCGCAGGGACGGGAACCACAGCGTTTGCCGCAGGGGAAACCATGACGACGTATATGGTAGAGTTCCCCCGTGCCAGCGACCCCAACAAGGCAGGCTGGGGACATTCTGCTATGAATTTCCTGGGCGGATGGTCTACCGGCGAAAATAACGGTTTTACCATCCACACGCAGGATTCCTTTAACGGGAAAGTCATCTACTGTATCGAACCCGGCGTCGGCGTTCATTCCGGCGACCAGTTTACTGGCCGGGGCGAGGACTTCTGGGATGATTACCCGTCCGATCTGAACCCCACTATTCCACCGGACACCATCAAGGAATATATCGGGCGGATTATGACCTATGGCTGGCAGGGTAACGCCAGCACATCATGGATGACCGATGACCCGGAGGACGCCAGCAAGATGGCCGGGGCAATCGCCACCCAGCTTCTTGTCTGGGAAACCGTCGTGGGTGAGCGCGACAGCCAGTTTAACCATGTGGACGCCAACGCCCAGGGCAAGAACAATATCGCGGAATATATCAGCCCGGAGAATCCCCTTTACAGCGAGATCTTCAGTCAGTATTCCGCCATTGAGAGCGCGGTAAAACGCCATACCATGCTGCCCAGCTTTTTCAGCAGCACCGCAGACGCCGGGGCCTACGAGCTGAAATGGGACGGCCAGCAGTATTCCCTCACTCTCACGGATACCAACGGCGTGCTGGGAGATTACACCTTTACCAGCAATATTACCGGCTTAAACTTCTCTGTGGACGGAAACCAGCTCACCATCACTTCCAGCCAGGCCATCAAAGGCTCTGCAACGGTAAAAGCGGAAAAAATCTCTGCCCAGCGCAGCGGCGTAGTGGTATGGACGGATGGGATTATCGGCGGCGGCAAGCAGGACTTTGCCACCTACGGGGAAACCGTGTCCGATTATATGGTGGGCTATCTGAACCTGGAAGTAAAAACCGGCAACATGAAGCTGGTCAAGACTTCCGAGGATGGACAGGTAGCCGGGATCAGCTTCACCATTACCGGCGAGGGATACAGCGCCACCAAGACCACCAATGAGGCGGGCGAGATCGACATCACCGACCTCAATCCCGGCGTTTATACCGTAACCGAGCAGGCCATTGACAAGTATGAACCCCAGGAAACCCAGCGCGTGACCATCGTCAGCGGCCAGACCGCTACCGTGAATTTCAACAACAAGCTGAAGCGCGGCAGCCTGGAAGTGACGAAAACCAGCGAGGACGGACTGGTGGAGGGCATGACCTTCCATCTGTACGGCACGTCCCTCTCCGGGCAGCCGGTGGATGAGTATGCGGTGACGGACGGAAACGGTGTGGCGCGCTTTGAAAACGTGCTCATCGGCTCAGGCTTCGTACTGGAGGAGGTGGATACCCCCATCCGTTATGTGGTGCCGGATTCCCAGACAGCCACCATCGAGTGGAATGAAGTGACCCACAAGAGCGTAAACAATATCCTCAAAAAGTTCCGCGTTACCGTCACCAAGAGCGATGTGGAAACGGGCGCGCCCCAGGGCGACGGTTCCCTGGCCGGCGCTGTGTATGGGCTATATAAGGGAGACACCCTTATCGACAGCTTCACCACGGACGAGAACGGCCAGTTCACCACCGGATATTACGTCTGCGATTCGGACTGGACAATCCGTGAAATCAACCCCAGCGAGGGCTACCTGCTGGATTCCTCTATCTACAAGGTAGGCGCGGAACCGGAATTGTATGAGATTGAGCTGAACGACACCGCCAACGACGTGACGGAGCAGGTCATCAAGGGCGACATCGCCATCATTAAGCATACCGATGACGGGGAAACCCAGATCGAAACCCCGGAATCCGGCGCGGAGTTCCAGGTGTTCTTGAAAGCTGCGGGCAGCTATGAAAACGCCAGGGAATCCGAGCGCGATGTCCTTGTCTGCGATGAGAACGGCTTTGCTCAGTCGAAGAAGCTGCCCTACGGCACCTATATCGTCCGCCAGACCAAGGGCTGGGAAGGCCGCGAGCTGATGGACGATTTTGAGGTGTATGTTGCACAGGACGGGCAGACCTACCGTTACCTCATCAACAACGCCAATTTTGCCAGCTTCATCAAGGTGGTCAAGGTGGACGCGGAAACCGGCGTCACCATCCCCTATGCGGGGGCTGGGTTCCAGATTTACCGCCCGGACGGCAGCAAGGTGGAAATGACCTTCACTTATCCGACGCCGACCACCATTGATACGTTCTACACCAATTCCGAGGGCTATCTGGTAACGCCTGAAAAGCTGGAGTACGGCTCCGGGTACTCTCTGGTTGAAGTACAGGCCCCCTACGGCTATGTGCTGGACAGCACCCCGGTTTACTTTGATGTGACCGAGGATCATTCCAGCGAGGAAGGCGACGTGACGGTGATCGAAGTCACCAAGCCCAACATGGCCCAGAAAGGAATCATCAAAGTCAGCAAGACCGGCGAGGTGTTCTCCTCTGTGGTAGAAAGCGAAGGCGTTTACCAGCCGGTATATGAGGTGCAGGGCCTGCCCGGTGCGGTGTTTGAAATCACCGCCCTGGAGGACGTCTACACCCTGGACGGCACCCTGCGTTATTCTTCGGGCGAGGTAGTGGACACCATCACCACCGGCGAGGACGGGACGGCCCAAAGCCAGCCCCTCTACCTGGGCAAGTTCCAGGTGAAGGAAATCCAGTTCCCCCACGGCATGGTGGATACCGGCGAGAACGTCACCAACGTGGAGCTGGTGTACGCAGGCCAGGAGGTGGAAGTCACCGAAACCTCTGCCAGCTTCTACAACCAGCGCCAGAAAGCCCTTGTGACGCTTAACAAGGTGCTGGAGCAGGATGAAACCTTTGGCATTGGCATGAATGGCGAGATCTCCGCCGTGACCTTCGGCCTTTATGCCCAGGAGGACATCACTGCAGCGGATGGTTCCGTAATCCCGGCAGACGGGCTTCTGGAGATTGTTTCTGTGAATGAGAACGGCCAGGCCGTTTGCAGCACCGACCTGCCTTTCGGCAGCTTCTACCTGAAGGAGCTGTCCACCGACAGCCATTACCTGCTGAATGGTGAAACCTTCCCGTTCACCTTTGAGTACGGCGGGCCTTCCATCGCCGTGGTTGAGATTTCCGCCAATGACGGGGAGGCTGTCACCAACGAGCTGATCCACGGCGAAATCAAGGGCCTCAAAACCGATGAGAACGGCACGGGCCTGGGCGGGGCCGTCATTGGCCTGTTTCAGAGCGACGAAACCGAGTTTACCGCCGAAAACGCTCTTGCCACCGCCACCTCAGCAGAAAATGGCAGCTTCTCTTTCTCTAATGTGCCTTACGGGAATTGGGTGCTGAAAGAGCTGGAAAGCCCGGAAGGCTTTATCCTCTCCGATGAAGTGATCCCCGTTACCGTGGAGGAAGATGGGCAGGTAGTGGAAATCTCCCTTGCCAACGAGCGCATTTACGGCGACCTGCGTTTGACGAAGGTGGATAAGGACTACCCGGATAACAAGCTCACCGGGGCCGAGTTCGAGGTGTACCGCGATACCAACGGCAACAAAAAACTGGACGAGGGCGACGAGCCGCTGGGCAAGCTGGAGGAAACCAGCACCGGCATTTACGAGATGTCCCACATCCTCTACGGCGGCGTGTTCGTAAAAGAAACCAAAGCGCCGGAGGGATTCCTGCTGGATGAAAACGCCTACTATGTGGAGATCACCGAGAACGGCAAGATTTACGAGGTAGAGAACGAGGCCGGGATTGGCTTCACCAACATGGCCCAGACTGGCTCCCTGCGGATTGAAAAGACGTCCAGCGACGGCAAGGTGGAAGGCTTCTCCTTCCGCGTGACCGGGGCCAACGGCTACGACCAGACTTTCAAAACCGATAAAAATGGCGAAATCTTCATCGAGGGACTGCGCGTAGGCGATTACACCGTGTCCGAGGTGTCGGATGGGGCCAGCGCCAACTATGTGCTGCCTGCGGATAAAAAGGTGACGATTTTTGCGGATAAGACCACCGTGGCGGAAATGCACAACGAGCTGCGCGACACTCCGAAAACCGGCGACGACAGCAAGCCCTGGCTGTGGGCGGCCCTCATGGGCGTATCCGCTATGGGGGCTGCCGCCCTGGGCGTTGCGTCCTATGTAGGCAAACGCAGGA
>OLWZ01001426.1_pt1 | contig 10576 bp, 9 predicted proteins | sample 1674011 | NCBI WGS metagenome assembly OLWZ01 (sample SAMEA103958137, study PRJEB25191) | human gut metagenome | biome: human-associated habitat [ENVO:00009003]; feature: intestine environment [ENVO:2100002]; material: feces | place: Germany | collected 2013/2015 | reverse complement strand
TCGCTCTGAAACAAATCGAGGAAAAGGGTTACGACAAACCGTTCCTCGCCAGCGGAAAGCAGATAATCAAGCTCGGCATCAATTTCTCTTCTGAAACCAAGACGATTGACGGCTGGGCAGAGGCGTGACACCCTCTACCTGATTACTCGTATCCGACATGCTGTACAATCCGATCGCGGGATTCTTTCAGTAAGGCGATCAGTTTCTCAAATGGAATTCCTTCCACATCATCCTGCCCATGTTGATATTGGTCAACTGCTGCCGCCAGTGTTCTTGCCCTATCTATAAAGTTGCCGGTCCTCACATGTTGCCGGCCTGCTCCGCAATGGCAGCATTGATAACTGACGGACGTCGTCCCGGTCATCGGATTTCCTGCAAATGAATATATGCAGGCATCTTCCCCGCACTCGTCACACTTGGCACATAGCCATCCGTCGCCTTGATCCCATAACTTCAGCAGGATGCCGACGGCTATCGGCTCCTTTATGCCATATACCGAAACTGGCGCCGGCGACAAGAACAGCTCACGATGACTGTATATATACTCCCGGTGTCCGACAATGAGCTGCAGGTTGTCGGACAACATCAACAGCGAAGTCATTTTTGAACAAACATCACAGTTCTCCAACATAAAAATCCATTTATCAATTCTGGTTTTCAATTACATATACAGTGAAATAGTCGTATTCTTACATAACCTTACGTAAAACAGAAGCAAAAAAATCATTTCCGATGAAAGAATCCTTTACTTTCTCCGTATATGTTATCAAACTCTATAATTCAGATGAAACTCAAGTTTATCAATGGACCCTATGGGTATGCCCGTAATGTAAAGGCCTTGGAAATATTCGAAAATGCGGTAAACAATGCCGAGTGGCTCGACGAAAAGGACTCGCTGGTCTCAGGAGATATGGTGGGATTCAATTTCGGCGATGACGAAGTAAGGGCAACTGTCGAAATCGGAAAGGAAATCATTGAGGTTCATATAATTTCACCGCTCAAGTACGATTACGCCAGGTCATTGCACATGTCATTTTTCAGCCGGTACAACTGGCTTAAGGATGAAAACAAAGTCAAAGCCATAGTCCATAGGATATTGACAGAACTGTACTATGACTACTCTATGGTCAAATTGCGCAAGGACGATCTCGTGGATCATTCCCGGGGCTACAAGTCCTTCAGGGAATCGTTCCTGAAACAGGAAAGGGAAAGGACTCTCGAGGCGAGAAAGGAATGCGCCATGGTCTCAAAGACAAGCGGACAACTGAAACGGGATTTCAAAGCAGGAAAATACACCGAGAAGGAGTACGTCGCCTTGCGGGCACCCATCCACGAAAAAATCGTACGTCTTCTTGCCGAATCGAAGTTCAGGAATCCAATCCATCAATACTTCAAGGAATATCTGGACCTGTGCCAGTTTGCATTGTATCCAGAATTGATCATAAGGCATTTCATCAGTAACCTGAACGTGACTGAAGATGACTGGCTGTCATGTCAATGACGGTGTAAATCGCATCCAGAAACAGGCACTACGTCCACGCAACCGCAAGCAATATTGCCCTGATCCCATCGATTGTCGAAAAATCTAAAAAAAAACTATATTTGTGTGAAAAACACTAAATCTGCCAAGGTTTGGCGGAATATCATCCAATCTAAACAAACATAAACAAACATAAATATGGCTGAAAATAAGATTGAATTAAGGTCTGTAAATGAACTTCTCGGGATGAAGTTCTATATTCCGAGTTACCAACGTGGTTATCGCTGGACTGAGCAGCAGGTGAAGGACTTGCTGAACGATATAAATGAGTTTAAACCCGAAAAAAATAAGGACACAAACGAGGAGACGTGGTATTGCTTACAACCATTGGTCGTAAGGAGAATGGATGAAAATGATTCGCGTTTGGAAAAGGAAAACGACAGGATTGATTGGTATGAGGTGATAGACGGACAACAACGTTTGACTACGATATTTCTAACCATTCATTACTTTAATGAAATGTGGGTGGGAAAACTAAAGACCCTATTACCTACAATAAAATATGCCACAAGAAATGATGGTTTTGAATTCTTAAAATGCTTGGAAATCAATGATGATCAAAATGTCCACACTCAAGGGAAGGTATTTAAAGACTACATTGATTATCATTTCATGAAACAGGCCTATAAAACAATTCATGATTGGGCCAAGGAAATGGGAGCGACATTCAACAATAATGATTTTCAATCAAAATTCATACATAGGACTAAGGTCATTTGGTACGAATCAGTAGATGAAGACCCGATTAAGGTATTTACACGGCTTAATATCGGTAAGATATCCCTGACAAACGCAGAGTTGATTAAAGCCTTGTTCCTGAATCGATCCAATTTTCATGTATCCAATGATAGTCATTTAAAATTGAGGCAGCAAGAGATTGCCAGTGAGTGGGACAATATTGAATATACTCTGCAAAACGATGAATTTTGGCTTTTTTTACATGAAGATTGTTATAGTCGCCCCACAAGGATCGATTTTATTTTTGATTTAATTTGTGAGCAAAAAGTTTTGGGAGAATTTGGAAACATTGGTACCGATGAATACAAAACGTTCCGCTATTTCTACGAGTATTTTAAGTCGAAATCTTCGAATATAGAAAACTGCTGGAGAATAGTTAAATCCTATTCTCAAACTTTTAATGAGTGGTTCAACGACGTCGAGTTGTATCACTATATTGGATATTTGATTCATCAAGGTGAAAAAATGGATGAATTATGCAAAAAGTGGAATGAAGAAAAGTCAAAAGAAGATTTCATTGCAAAACTGAAAGTTCTTATTATAGAGAAAATCAGAAAATGCAATGATTTAAATAAGCAATATGAGGTAGACGGAGGTCCGGCAAAGACGACATGTAAGCCTCTTTTACTCCTACATAATATTCAAACGGTTGTTAATCAAAACAATCAACTGAAATCAAAAGAAGAATACAAACTTCCAGTTTTTTATAAGTTTCCTTTTCATTTATTCAAAAAAGAGAATTGGGATGTTGAGCATATTGATTCGAATACAACAAACGGGTTAGAGAAAGAAAAGGATCAAAAAGAATGGCTTAAGTACTCTGTCTTAGGTACAGAATTGTCAGATGGGCTTAAAGAAAGGATAAAGGCTTTTATAAACAACGATAATGGCCAAGAGTCTTTTGAAAGTATTTGCAGGGAAATTGAGCAGTATAACCGTTCCGAGTCTTGGAAAAACCCGGAACAGGATAAAAATAAGGTTTGGAATTTTGTTTTATTGGATGCTGGCACTAACCGAAGTTATGGAAACTCAATCTTCCCGGCAAAACGACGCTGTATTATCGGGAAAGACCAAGGAAAAAAATATTCAATAGACGAAGGCACTTTAGAAATTAAAGTAGAATACGGAGCTATTGCTTTTATTCCTCCGGTCACTAAAAATGTATTTTTGAAATATTATAACACCTCAGTTGACAACTTGAGGGAATGGTGCGAAAGTGACGCGGAATCATACAAACTCAATATCTTTGAAACATTACAAGAATTTGGAGTGATCGATTCTTCACAAAATAACAACACAACAAACAATGAGTAATAATACAAACACTAAAGCAATGTCATTCTGGAAGTTTATGAATGACAATATTATCGAAATACCCATCATCCAACGCGATTACGCACATGGCAGGTTAGGCAAAGAGAACCTGCGTAAAAACTTTTTGGCCGATTTAAAGAAGGCTTTGGACAATGAGAGTCCATATAAAGATACATCTATGAAATTAGACTTTATATATGGCTCAATTGAGAACGGAAAATTGAATCCTTTGGACGGTCAGCAACGACTTACCACCCTTTGGTTGCTGCATTGGTATATCGCCTTACGTGCAAAGCAGTTAAGCGAAGTCAACTGCTCAATTTTCCGAAAATTCACCTACGAAACGCGTATTTCATCCCGTGAATTCTGTGAAAACTTGTGTATGCCTGAACACTTTACAAACTATAGCGGGAATGATATAGTCGGTTTTATAACCAACCAGACTTGGTTTTATTCTGCTTGGAAACAAGATCCTACAATTCAATCAATGTTGAGAATGTTGGGAGGCACGAAAGTAGCTGATAAAAAAGGTGAAGATATTATTGATGGCATTGAGGAACTATTTCAGAACACGAACGAAGATGTGTTCAAAGACTATTGGAGATTACTGACAGAAAAGGATGCTATCGTCTTCTATCATCTTCCTCTTTCGGATTTTGGCCTTTCAGATGATTTGTATATCAAGATGAACGCCCGGGGCAAACAATTAACTGGTTTTGAGAATTTCAAAGCGGACATAATCGGGTATATTACAAAACAAGCACAGGATGAAACAATAGAACATAGTATTCGAACGGAGTGGGAAAAACTGTTAGATCCCGAGAATGGAATTCCAATTAAACTAGATACTGACTGGACAGATATTTTTTGGAAAAGCAGGTCAGGAGATAATCGAATAGACGAAATCTTCTTTACTTTTCTAAACAGATTTTTCTGGAATGAGTTGTTTATAGCGACGAAACCTGAAGACCAAGAATCTTATATACTGAACATTGGTAAAGGAGATGAGAGTTCGACACAGGAAAACAACAACCCGTCCTACAAATATCTAAATAATTCCGATCATCCAAGTGACTTTGACACCACAATAGCATACGAAGGTTTAGATATTTATAGGTACTACGAAGGATCAATCCCTTTACCCTTTTTTCAAAAGCTTTCAAAGGTTCTTACGGGATATCATGATTATTCCGTAAACAACAAAATGCCGATTTGTTTGTGGGACAATACATTTAGTTTTATCCCCCTATATACTGAAAAGAACTCCAATAATATAGAAATTGCAAATAATTCCAATGAAAAAATACTTAAAGTAACCACTCTCAATCAGGTTCAAAGAGTTGTCTTTTTTGCTATTTGCCAATACTTTAACGATTCCGGAGTTGGCAATGATGATGAATTATCCTTAAAACGATGGATGAGAGTTGTGTGGAATTTGGTCTCCGGTGAAGACCACAATGGACTATCTCAAATCAGAAATACCCAGGCAATGAGAACAGCCATGAAATTTATTAGCGAATTGAATAGCAATTGTGTTTATGAGTCACTTTTAGCATATAATAAGAGACTAGGCAATTCCGATTTTGACGAACGCTGTAAAGAGGAAATTGCCAAAGCCAAACAAATCATTGATAAAAATGGGAATCTGCGAAAATACAGTGGCTCTTGTAAAAAACAAGATGGTTCAGTTTATCAAACATGGGAAGAAATCATTATCGATGCAGAAAACTACGCTTTCTTCAAAGGATCAATAAGGTTTCTGTTTATCAATGATGAAGAAACTGATGAAATAGAAAGGCTAATAAACTGGAGTGATTTTGACATTAAATGGACAAATGCGCAAAAGTACTTTGACCAAGAAGGAATTAGACCAGAATATAAAAAGGAAGCTATATTGCTTAGAGCATTATTAAGTCGAATTGCTATAAGAGAGAATTGGTTTGGGTATTATAAAGGCTTTTGGTACATATCTTTATTGAATAAGAATTATAGACAAGCCATCCATTATTTACTTACTACAGATCAACTTGCGATATATGAGCAGTGTAAAGAGAATTGGATAACAGATTCGTCTTTGCTCTATACACTGTTGAAGAGTAAAGATTCTTGGCACATACTGACAGATTGGAAAGGTTATTCAGTTCTGACCAGATATTCATACCGCTGGTCTGGCGCCACTTCAATCAAAGAAATCGTTGTGCTGAATTATTTACGCAACCGACTGCTGAATAGTCTTAATGATATTGTTATATCTGAAGATAATAAAGTAGATGGGACAAACTATTTCTATGGCTGGGAGATTTCATTTACATATAAAGATAAAGAATTCAAATGGTCTGAAGATAATAAGGTTTATCTGAGCAAAAACGACATTAATGCTAACACAGATGAACAATTAAACCATGAGGACAGTTACTATTTTGATGCGTCCACTATTGTTCGGCAGGAAGATTTTGGGATAGCATTGAACGGTTTACTATCTAGGTTGCACTAAGGACACATCCACTGCCACCCTTTGGCAGTTTCAAACAGTATCTTTACGCCAAGAAAGAGAATATTGACAAACCGATCTATAGTTCGATGGACGAGGCCCTGTTCAAACATGAGCTCATAGAACTCGAGTAGCGTTCTGCCTGGATCGCCGACAAGGATCTTATATACAAATACGAGTTCGACACCATAGTGCCGGACCTGCTCGGCTTTGAAATCAAGGACGACAGGGCCATCATTTTGCATGAGCAACCTTTTCCAGGAGAATTCTGACGTAAGACAAAAATACGCCCCGACTCTGCCAAAAAGCGGAAGCCGGGGCGATTCGGGTTTAGCGTCAATGTCAAATGTCATGCTTTTTTAAAGATTTCAAGAAGCTTCTTAACGGAATCCGTAAAAGAAGATGACATTTCACTTGGTCTGAAATAATTGCCGCAATTCCGGCACCTGACCGGCATTGACAATACTATGTCCGTCTTTTCACAAACGCGTTACTGCCACACTTTTGCAGTGGCGCGTTTTAACTTTGTCTGCAAGAAAAGGACATGAAGTATGGGAAAGACATTGCACATCATACCTTCGGGAAACATCTGGCCACGCATCGTCGGGACATGGATTGGCGAGGGGCCTGACAAATCAGACCACGAGGTGACCCAGTACCCCGTTCCGACCAACATTCATTATCTGCCGGAAGACCTGACCGATGTCGAGATGATGAAAACGGCCATATCATGGCACAAACCCGATTCGTATCCGGCGGGCGACCTGTATCAGGACTTGAAGAACTTTATCGAGACCATTAAGAAAGGGCCTGAGTTTGACAAAGTGTTCGTCTGGCACGCCGAGGATGCCGACTCCAGGCTGCTCCTCTACTTGTTCGCGTACGCATATAAGCACAGGTTCTATGCCGTCAATGTCACTCCGAAAGACCGTCGGTTTAAAGGGAAGGTCAATGATGATGTCGACAGTCAATTCGAGGATGTCAAAGTCTTCACCGACAGCGATGTCGATATGGACTCGATCACACGCGATTCTTTCGAACCTGGAGCAGTCACCCAAAAGACAAGAAAAGAGTTCTATGAGATATGGAAAAGTTGGGGCGGAGAAGATGCCCTGGGAAGTCCGGTGCTCGTAAACCAGTTCGGCACATTCTTCCACCCTTATCGTACTTATCTGTACCAGGATGTCTTTGCTGCCACGCCAAAAGATCATCCCGAGAGCATCAGAGCAATCTGTAAAGAAATCCATACGAAGCATCCCCAGATCAGCCATGAATACATCTATGACACTATTGTCCAGATGGCTGATTCAGGTCTGGTCAAATGGGTCAAGAAAGAAGAGAACAATCAAATCGGTCACTTGCTTCAGCAGTACAAGCACGATGTCGAAGGAGAATGGACCCGATACCCGCATGAGTTTCTGCACGAGTTTGCGGATCTATGCGGCAAAAAGATAAGGATGTCAGAGGATGATCTTAAAGCCGAATATCTCAGGGCTAAAGAAGACAGTGACGATATGTTCTTCAAAGGCCATCTGGCCAGAGAGGACAGGTCCAAGAACAAAGGACATTGGCACGACAGTCTGGTCATACGGTGGGCGGCAGCCTTGAATGAGAACTGGGGCTGGTATCATCTGATGTCCGTAATGAAGGTCAAACTGGGAATGATGGCAGAATATATGCGCGAATGGTCTTACATAGCCGACGGATCTGTCTATGCCGACCAGATGGAACGGGCCATTAGATTGATGGAAGTGATTCTCGACTCGGGAGGCGAATCGGAATACAAACGTGATGAAGGAGATGAACCATGCTTTGATTCGGAACATTTCCCCCGCTATGTCAATTTCCGGAACAGAGAACGCTTCACTGGTCCGGATTGTGACGGTCACAATTTCTGGTGCGATGCCCAGCGTCTTCGATTCATCAAGGCATGGAACATCCTGTGGGAGATGTTCCGCACAAAGTTGCTAGATTGGGATGATTAGTTCACGTTTCGTCAAAATTGGAACAGCCAATTGTAACCTTGACATATTCTCACAAATTCACAATTATTAGTATGATACAGTACATCGCAGACGAAGCGCACTTCCAGGAAGTCATAGCCCGCGTTGCAAATGTGAAAGAACATCTCTGGATCGGGACTGCCGACATAAAGGACCTGCATGTCGGCGAGCGTCCTCTCCTGGGCGTACTTGCCGACCTTATCAGCAAAGGGCGTGAAATCCGTCTCATCCATGCCAAGGAACCAGGCCCGAAATTCAGGGAGGATTTCGACCATTATCCAGTACTGTTTTCCGGACTGGAGCGGGTTCTATGCCCCAGAGTACACTTCAAACTGATTATCTTTGACTTCAAGCTTGCCTACATTGGCTCGGCAAATCTCACCGGCGCCGGTCTGGGAATGAAAAGCCCACGCAACCGCAACTTCGAGGCAGGCATCCTGACAAATGACCCCGCTCTGGTCGAAGCCGCAATGAACCAATTCGATACCATCTGGGCCGGCTTCAAATGCAAAGACTGCGGCCGCAAGCAATACTGCTCTGATCCTATCGATTGCCGCACTTTGGCAGTTTCAAGCAATATCTTTACGGCATGAAAAGAAACATTGACAAACCGGACTATCGTTCGATGGACGAGGTCCAGCTCAAACATGAACTCGCAGGACTCGAGCAGCGGATTCTCGGAATCACCGGCGATCCCCTTGACTACCAGCACTACCGCCGGTTCCTTGATTGGAGCCGGAACGAGGTGAAGGTCAATGAGATTGAGGAGCTGATGTCGGACCGCTGCCTCATCCTGAATCTTCTCTTCGGCTGCCACTGCACTCCTGCGGAGGTCGAGAGATTGGAAAAGGTCAATGACCTGCTTCTGGAAATGACCAACCGGACATATCATCGCACGGCAGACCTCGTACGGGCGCTGCTGGTGATGAAGAAAGACGATATGGATGACGACTACATGATTGAAAGCTGACTGGTCCCGATATTCGACATTCCGTACTCAGTTCTGCGTCTGGAGGATGACGAATACTATGGTTCGGATTTCATCCGTATGGCAGCTATCCTGCAGGAGACGGAGAAGAACAAACCAGGCATGGCCGATGTTTTCTGCAATTGGTCGCTACTGAAAGACAACTCCCCGTCAGCGACAGACGCTGAACTGGAGTGTTCAAACGATATGGATGACGGAAGCACCTGGGCTGAAGGGCCTCTGCGCAATCCCAAGCTGGAGCATATCATTGTCTGCCATGCTCTCCATGCGTTATGCACACACATGAGTTGGTCCATTCCTGATGTGCTGCGTATCAATGACCTCTCCATAGAGGTCAAACTCACCATCCAGCAGTTCTCAGACCAGGAAAGGAACCGTCTCGACTGGTGCAGCAATTATGATCTCCGACACTTCAAGGAAGTCCTTCTGAAGGAAGCTGCGGATCGTCCTGAAGGAGTATCGCTGGAGAATGCGCTGCTGCAACGGTGCAGGGACTACTTTGAGGACATTGCGGATGAAATTCTCGACAAAGTCGGACTCTCGGACATTGACCTTTACCTGGAAACCCTCAAACATCGAATCGGCAGATCCTGAACAGACTTGCGGGTACGGTTAGTCTGCAGCAGATAAAGACAAAACGGATCCCGACTGCTGGATTTTTTCAGCAAGTCTTCATACATTTGCATTGACAAAAAAACAAAACTTTATGGCAGTGAATTTCTTAAAGCGGTACATCTGGCTGATTGACCTCATCAACCGCAGGTGTTACATCTCTTTCAGGGAAATCAGCGAGGCATGGAGCAGGAGTCCGCTCAACGACAGCGGGTCCGCATTGAGCGAAAGGACTTTCTTCAATCACAAGACCGCCATTGAGGAGATGCTCGGCATTGAAATAAAGAACGACAGGACCATGGGATACTATATCCGCGGTGAAGAGGTCGGGGACAATGCTACCCTGAACTGGATGCTGCACTCACTTTGCATGAACAACCTTTTCCAGGAGAATTCCGACATGAAAGACCGCATACTTGTGGAGAACGTGCCTTCCAGCGAGAAGTTCCTCTCAGACATCATCAGCGCGATGCGTTCCGGGAGAGTAATCCAGATTTCATACAAAAGTTTCTACCGTCCGGAGGCCACCTTCTTTTCCATCGAGCCGTATTGCGTAAAACTCTTCAAGCAAAGATGGTACGTTCTGGGGAAATCGGAGCTCGGGCTGAGGATATACGCACTGGACCGTATCGAGGACATGGAGGAACTCGACGAGCCGTTCACCCTACCGAAAAAGTTCGACCCTGAAGAGTATTTCAAGAACTTCTTCGGAGTCATCGTGGGGAACGGTCAGCCGGCGCAGGATGTGCTAATACGTGTCGTAAACGACCAGACGAAATATCTCGACACCCTGCCTCTCCACAGTTCCCAGCAAAAGATCGAGGAGAAATCGGACGACACCCACACCGTCTACAGATACCGACTGGTCCCGACCTTCGACTTCAAGCAGG
>OLWZ01001421.1_pt1 | contig 10599 bp, 7 predicted proteins | sample 1674011 | NCBI WGS metagenome assembly OLWZ01 (sample SAMEA103958137, study PRJEB25191) | human gut metagenome | biome: human-associated habitat [ENVO:00009003]; feature: intestine environment [ENVO:2100002]; material: feces | place: Germany | collected 2013/2015 | reverse complement strand
GGTGATTCTGTCTGGTGCTTTCTTTCAAAGAAGAATTAGCGACTTCTTCTCTGAAGAAAGTTAAGAACGATCTACCGTTGCTTACAGGTTTATCGATGGAATCCTTTAATAACTCCAAAGAAATACTCTTCCCCTGTTGCCATAATCCAAGTTCTATTTGTTCAATAGCCGCAATGTGCTCGTATAACATACGATTCAATACGTCTGCATTAGGATGTCCCTTTACCATTCTACGTTTCGTATCCCACTGTTCAGGTTTAAGGTATATCTTAGTAGAGAAATATATTTTTCTTCTATTTAAATAAACTTCTACCTGTACTAATGCCATTCCCTTTTTATTCAATCTTTTTTTTCTGTTAAACACAAGGTTGTAACTAATCTTTTCCATACTTCAGTTTTTTAATTAATAATAGAACAAATTAGACGTAATTCTGTGCTATATCAGAGACGAATAAGCATTAATATCTCTAAAAAAATAAATCCTCAAAAATGAAGTATTCACAAAACTTTAAATTAAATGCCACTTTTTTATTCGCTTTTTCACGAAAAAAGCAAAAAGAATGGCTTTTAAAGGTGTTTTATGACTAAAAACGAGTAAAAGAAATATTAAAAGATGCATTTTATGAATTAAATAACATAGAGAATGTTGGTAGTTTGAAATTAGAGTCAAAGGCTGGAAAAGATGTATCAAAGATTGAAATTACATGCCAGTCTGCTGATTCTAAACAAGCAATGGTTACAGTTAAGGTAACAACTACAACAGGAAGTTTTGACCCTATTACATCAAAGTAATTAATTTAAACAAATAGGAGTATACATATGCTAACCCAACTTACGATTTTTCTTTACATCGTTGCATTTTTATACGGAATCGTGATCGGAAGTTTTTTAAACGTCCTCATTTTCCGTATCCCGAAAAAAGAGAATATCGTGCAGTCCTCGCACTGTATGAACTGCGGGCGTAAGCTGGGCTGGCGGGACATGGTTCCTGTATTTTCCTACATAATTCTTCGGGGCAGATGCCGGCAATGTGGTGCTAGAATTTCCATACAGTACCCATTAATCGAGGCTTTAAATGGTGTGCTGTATGTGGTCGTTTTCATGGCGGGCGGTTTCACGTTCAGCAGTGTGCTGTATTGCCTCATGACATCTGCCCTGATTGTCATTGCGGTCATCGATGAGAGAACCTATCAGATACCGGTTTCCCAGAACCTGTTTCTGGGACTGCTCGGTATCATCATGACCGTGTATGATTTCCGGCATATCCTGTCCCATATCATCGGGGCAGTCATTGTCAGCCTGTTTTTGTATGGTCTGTATTATTTCTCCTCCGGCAAAGCAATCGGTGGGGGAGACATTAAACTCATGGCATATGCAGGCCTGCTCTTAGGCGCAAAAAACATTATTTTTGCATTTATTCTTGCATGCATTCTTGGTTCCGTCATCCATACCATCCGTATGAAAGTAAGCAAGCGAAACAACCTGCTTGCACTCGGTCCGTACCTTTCGGCAGGCATATTCATCGCCGCACTCTGGGGCAGCCGTTTCTGGACCTGGTATCTCGGCATGATGGGCATTTATTAGATAAAATCTGGTATAATCCGCCAAAAAAGTAATGTTTAGAGAAAACATAAAGTTATTTGTTTTCCGTGGCGAATTTTGAACATACTTCCTATTCGCCATCTAAATTTTACATCATAACATAACGATGGAAAATGTATGAAAGCCAATTAGCACACGCAAAATCTTTCGCCAAAATTCTTACAGCCGCTTCCCGAAGAGAACATGAGCGAGGGATAATTGTCTTTCATACATTTTCCAGCACAACTGCTAGAAAATATAAAGGAGAAAATGAAAATGGTCAAAAGAGTAGTAAGTATTGAGGCCGGTGTATGGTGGACAAAAGTCGCACTGGCCGATTACCGCAAGAAAAATCCGCCGGTACATAAAGCCTTTGCGTTCCGTACTCCGGAACATGCGGTGGAAGATGGCTATATCCGTGACAAGGAAGCTTTTGCGTCTGCACTGAAAGTCGAACTCAGCAAGCGCGATATCCATGAGAAAGAAGTCGTATTTACCCTTTCTTCCTCAAAAGTCGTGACCCGTGAAGTCATGATCCCATTTGTCAAAGACAATAAGATCATGGGCATCATTGAATCCCAGATCCGTGATTATTTCCCGATGGATGTGAGCAATTACACCATCAGCTACAGCAAGATGGATGTGGAGGAAGAAGATGGGAAGAAAATGCTCAAGCTGCTTTTAGTGGCAATTCCCGATAATCTTCTGAATAACTATGTGACGTTCTCAGAACTGGCAGGACTGAAGGTAGAAACGTTTGATTATATCGGAAACGGAACGGTACAGCTTCTGTGTGACAGTTTTCTGGAAAATGCTGTGGTTGTGCAGCTGGAAGAGCAGGCAACGGTGATCAGTATTCTGGAAAATAAAAAACTGGTCTTTCAGCGTGTGACACCGTACGGCTATGGCGCTACGATTACGGCGGTGATTGACCATCCGGTGCTTGGGATTGATGATGAGGAGAAAGCACTTGATTTTCTTTTAGACCACAATGTGATATACAACCGTCCGACGGTTCCGGAGATGGGAAACCAGGAGGAGATGAAGCGTCAGCAGGCTCTGGCAGAAGAGGCATATGAGGATCTGGCGGAGTCCCTGCGGTATCATCTGCGCATTGCAAACACGGCGGTTGAGTATTATCAGAACCAGGTCAAACAGGAATTTGTCGGGAATGTCTATCTGGTTGGCGATGGTTCCCGTTTTGCAGGCATGCACAAACTGTTTGCACAGGAACTTCCGCTTCCGCTGCAGGAAATTGATTTCACGAAGGTCATCGATTTACGGAGCGGAAAAAACAAGGCGGCTGAGGGGACGGTAACATTGGATGCGGCATCTTCCGGGACGAGACCGAAGGCGGCAACGGCTGTCGGTTTCCTTTCGGTCATCGGTGCGGCGGTGCATCCGATTGATGCCAAACCGAAGGACATGCTTGTGGCAGATTCCAAAAAGAATGACCTTCACACGGCTTATGTCATTTTTGTGGGAGCGGTATTAGTCAGTGTATTGTTGATTCTTGGATCGAGTGTGCGTCAGCTGGTGGCATATACGCAGCATCGCAATTTGACGAAACGGATCAATGATCTTTCGTATGTGCAGGAAACCTATGATGATTATGCGCGGGTACAGGCAGAGGAACAGGTATATGAGAAGCTGGATCTTGCCACCATCACGAAAAATGAGCAGTTGTATCCGCTGATTGCGCAGCTGGAAAATGCGCTGCCAAACGATGTCAAGGTAGAGAGTATTCAGACAGATGCAGACTTAGTCAGTATCAATCTGAAAACAGATAAAGAAATTGCCGTTGGACAGATGCTTTTGAATTTTGCGGATGTGACCCTGCTTCAGGATCTTTCCATTCCATCCATGTCGGAGGAAAAAGACGACGAAAGCGGTGTGAGCACATGGACATACACGTTAAATGGCTATTACACCCAGGCAGATATCGGTGAGGACGGACATCTGATCGAGGAGGCGGTTCCGACCTCGGAGGACACAGACACGGATACCAATAACGCAGAGGGAGAGGAGCAGACAAATGAATAAATTAAAAATTTCAGATTCAGATAAGCGGCTGTTGCTCATTTTCTTTGCAATTGTGATTGTAGCATGTTCCTATTTCTTTATTTTTAATAAGGGAATGAGCAAGGCGGCGAAGATCGAAGAGCAGAATACGACCGACCGAGCGAAAGTGCAGCAGATGGAACAGATGGAGGCCGGACTTCCAAAAGTAAAAGAAAATATCCAGACGATGCAGAAAAAGCAAAAGGATATTATTGCGGCTTATCCGGCAGATATGAAAACCGAAAAAGTAATTGAAACTTTGCAGGAGTTCGAGGATAAGAGCAGCAATTTTCATATTACAGATGTGACATTTGCCATGAATATGCCGATTGGGGCAGATAACAGTACAGCCGCTGCAGACGGAAGTGCTGCTGCATCTACGGATACTACGGAAGATACAACGACAACACAGGAAACACAGACCACGGAGTCTGCGGATACACAGAGCACAGAGAGTACTGAAAGCACACCGGAAAACACGACAGGTCCGACCGGAAATGTGGAAGGGTATTATGCATCGATTGGCATACGCTATGAGGCAAGTTATGAAGGATTAAAGGATATGATTGCCTATGTCAACAAGTTTAAGGATCGTACAACGATTGCCCAGTTTTCCGCCAGCTTCGACAATTCTACGGGAAAATTAACGGGCGATATGACACTCAATATGTATTATCTTGAAAACACCGGAAAAGATTATGTTCCTCCGGTATTTGAGAATATGCCAAAAGGGGTAAACAATATTTTTGGCGGTTCTTCTTCTGGAACCGCAGAGCAATAGAAAAAGCTGACATGGGGAAGGAGGCTTCCGGATGAAAAAACAACAGAATAATGGAGGATTTTCTTTGCTGGAAGTGATTCTTGCCATGGCGATTCTGGCGATTCTTTCCATTCCGCTGTTGTCGTATTTTACGCAGTCGATGAAATACAATGCAATGACGGCAGACAAACAGCATGCGACCAATCTGGCGCAGGAAGTGATGGAGGACTTAAAAAAACAGCCGCAACTGGTGGAGCCTGTGTCAGCCGGGGGATTTACCGTGCCGTATCTGACCGGTTATGTGCAGACGGGATATACCCCTGCAGCTGCGGGAGGAAGTACGACCGCCGGAGAAGTATCTTATTACGGTGCGGCAGATGCGATTGGTCAAAAATATGATGTTGAAGTAAAAGTCAGCACGGATGTGCCGGAAAATACAGCGCTGATGCCTCAAATGGATGGAATTGATGACACAAAAGATGTTGTGGCGGCAGAAGGTGGACAGTTACAGGAAGCACTTACTTATTTTTCCGCAGAAAATGCACAGTATGCAGGTGCAAACAATGTCCCGGCACAGAGTGAAAGTGAAATAGAAAAAAATTTAAAGCGGACGATTTCCATTACGGTGGAACCTACGCATGTGCTTGTCGCATGCAGTTACGCCTGTGAAAATATCGATGGAGTGGACCCGGCAGAAGTCTATACCTGTAATGATTTTGCAGAGGAGGACATGCAGAATATCGAACACATTTATCTGATGTACAATGTCAAGCAGGACAGGGATGCACTTGAAATCCGTTGTGCGGCTGGAGTGGCGGTTCCGAAACTGATCGTTGTCTGTCAGAATATCAGTGAGGTCAACGCAAAGCATCTCTCTTATCAGCTGGTGGTGTCACCGAAAGACGGCTGTAAGATGCCTGCGGTTGCGTCCAATCTTGGCAACAAATCGTACCCGGATGACCCGGCGGCAACAACCAATGCGGGAAACATCTATCAGGATAGCTATTTGCTGAGTGTCGCACCTTTGGTGGAGAGCAAAGAAGGTGTCCGGAAGGTGAATCTGCAGGTTAGTGTATACAAAAAGGGAAAAGGCAACAGCTCCGATAAGGAAACGTATCGGTATATTACGGTGAATTCGGCGAAAGGAGAGTAGCGATGAAAAAGATTTCTTTGAAACGGGATAATCGCGGAGCCTCTCTGCTTGCCGTTTTGATTCTGATGGTGGTTGTGAGTGCGATCGCGGTTGTGATTACAAAAATCACGATTGTCAATATCCAGATGAAAGAAGTGGAGCGCGGTACGAAGAAAAATTTCTACAGTGCAGATGCAGTTATGGATGATCTGCGTACCGGTGCAAGAGAACTTGCAGAAAAATCGCTCGAGAAAGCATATACGGATGTCCTTGAAAATTATCTGACGTATACCGCATCGGGAGCAAATGCACAGGATGTTTTTTCCCGAAAATATATGGAAGATCTGGAGGGACAGTTTGCAAAGGCATCTGCGGGAAAGACAAATACGACAGATGCATCCGGCAATGTCGTGTATACGGTTTCGGATTATAACACCGATACAGTCAAAGGATGTATCAAAGAAACTGCCGAACAGGGATGTTATGTTGTTGCAGCGGATCCGAAGTATGAACTGGATTACGGTGCGGGTACCTTTACATTAAAAGGGGTGCAGGTGAAATATAAGGATGCGCAGGATTATGAGACAAAGATCACAACGGATCTTATTTTTTCTACTCCGCAGATGAATTTTTCCGGGCAGGGACAGATCCAGGAGTTTATGAAATATGCTCTGATTGCGGACCGGCAGATTCATGTAAATGCATCGAATGTGCAGGTGGATGGAAGTGTGTACGCCGGAGCGGATGGTATTTTGGCCGACAGCAGCGGAAGCGGAACTTTAAAGGGAAAGTCGATTCTCACACGCGGCGATATCGTGACGGACAGTGGCTCTACGCTTACGGTCGGAAACGGAAATTCTTCGATCTGGGCGGAAAATATAAAGACCTCGGGAAGCGGATCTTCCACGATGGAGATCAACGGAAATACGTATGTGGCAGATGATCTTGAGTTACGTGGAGTTGGAAGTAAGGTGACTTTGAAAGGAAATTATTATGGTTATAATTTCCAGAAAAATTACGGAACTTCCGATACGGTATCTTCGGATGCGGATTTCAGCAGTGCTATGATGGTAAACGGCAGAACGTGTAATTTGAATCTCAAAGATTTAAATTATCTGATGCTGGCGGGACGTACATTTATTTCCCGCAAGACAGATGCTGCAAAAAATCAGGATGTTCTGATGGGAGAATCCATCTCTGCGAGAACCAATCAGCTGGCTTATTATGTGCCGGCAGAGTATGTCAAAAATGGAACGTTTGACAGAAGTGGGTATGCTGCGCATATTGGTATTTCTGACGATACGTTACAAGGGTATCTAAACAGCAGTCAGCCGCTTGTGGCATACTATTTCCCGGAGGGAATGTATTATTACCTGAATTTTAAGACGGAACAGGATGCAAATGATTTCTTTGCAAATTATTACAATAACAATCAGGGAAAGGTAGCACAGTATGCCAATCTCTATCTGGATGAAAATGCTTTGATTATTGACAAGAAAACCATTATGACGTTGAAGGGAGATATTCTTTCGCGTGCTTCTGCTTCGGATGCCCTGAATGTCAAGAAGGTGACGATTCAGCCGGATAACTGGAAAGACGCTAACGGTCTGTTTTGGGATTATTGTTCTAAGTTGGCGGTCCGCTATAAGTCTTTAGAACTGGGACTTACCGATTCCGGGCAGGGTGTGACGCCGGATCAGGTGCGTCTGACAAGTACAGATGCCAGTGGTCATGAAGTGATTGATAAAACGGTCAATCCGCTGTTTGACAAACTGATTGACCGGAAAGCATTCGAACAGGAACTGGAAAAACATAAAACATCGACTACCGAAAGTGTGACCGTTTATTCACCAACCACAGATGTGTATCTGGTGAAAAATACCGGGACCTATGCGCTTCCAAATACGGTTACGCGGGGACTTGTGGTTGCAACCGGGGATGTCAAAGTGTCCGGTGATTTTGAGGGACTGATTATTTCTGGCGGGGTGATTTCGTTTGATTCGAATGCAGGCGCTGCGGGAACCGGTCATATAAAGGGAAATAAACTTCTGGTATCGCAATTGTTCGCGGAAGACCAGAAACGGGATACGCCTTTGTTTTCGCAGTTTTTTCGTGACTGTTCTTCAACGGCGGTATCGAATATTTCCGGAAATCTGGATCTGGATTCGTATCTGAATTACGATAACTGGAAAAAGAATTAAGAGGTGTGCCAATGAAAAAACGAAAACATCTGGGACAAAACGGAATTACATTGGTAGAAATCATTATTGTCATTGCAATTATGGGAATTCTGGCGAGTACATCGGTGATGATGATCGGGCATCTGCATTATGCCAACACGCAGAAGGTGGTAAAGACCCTTGATTCTTCGCTCAGTGCGCTTCAGGTGAAAACGATGAGCAAAACCGGTGATTACTATATGTATGTTTATAAACTGGATAATGGCTATTATATGCGGATTCTTCCGGATAATTTAAGCAGTTTTGATGATACGAAGCTGACGGATGACGGTACGCGGTTGTGTAACAATACCATCAAAATCCGGATGGACAGCAGCACGGGCAATGAGGTGACGGAAAAAGGTGCCGGTGGAAATTATATCAAGGTTGCCTACACGAAAACGGCGTGCTTTGATACGGCAAATACGAATGTAAGTGCCATCTATATTGATGGAGTACCGGCATATACGGTAAAGCTGGTAAGCGATACCGGAAAACATTTTATTGAGAAATAACTTTGGAAAGGAGTGGCAGTGTGCGAAAAGATCATAGTGGAATTACGTTTGTGGAGCTGATTATTGCGATTGCAATTTCAACGATTATTTTTGGCGCTGCAATTCTTTTTCTGGGGATGGCGCACAAAAATTATAACCATGCATCCGCACAGATTGATTTACAGTCGGAGTCACAGATTCTGATGGAACAGATTGGTATGTGGGTGATGGAGGGAAACCGGGTGGAAAAGCTTGATCCTTCGGTATCCGGTGTAGAAGGAATCGTCATATATAAGATTCCGGGGACACCTTCGATAACAAATCCGGCAGGTGCCGCAGCCCCGGAGGCTGCAAGCAAGCGGGTGATCTGGATCTCTGCAGGTGGAAAGAAATTATATACAAAGAAAATGGCTGTGGCAGATCCAAAAACCGATACAACGGTGATTTCTGCAGATACGGATGAGGTGCAGGAAAATCTGATCGGCGAATATGTTACGGCATTTACCGGCACAGTAAATGCTTCCGCGGAAAAGGCATCCGTTTCGGTTTCTTTTGATATGCAATATCTGGAACAGAAGTATACGATACAAAATGAATTCAAGCTGAGAAATGTACTCAGGTAAGGAAGGGGCGTTCGTATTGAAGATGGTAAGATGGCATCGGCAGAAAAAAAATAACGGAAACAGGAAAAAGAGAATTGCATCCGCAGTCTGTATGCTGGGGGTGCTTGTTGTCTGTCTTGGGGTTGTCGGGTACCGGAATAAATTAAAGGCGGATGAGAAACTTCCGGTGATGACAAGAGGGGTCGTTGACCAGATAGAGCAGATTCCGGAGTCGAAGCGCAACATTTACGATGCGAATGCCGCAGCGGCAAAGCTTGGAACCAGGGAAAATCCGTTTCTGATTCTTGAAATTGTGCCTTATGAAGAATACGCAGAGTTTGGATACCAGATCAGTGGATGTGAACCGGTAAATGTCGAAGATATGCGTTATGGAAATGCTGATATTAATACGGTTAAAACAATAACCGGTGCAAAATGTGAAATGGAAACGGCTTATTTTTTCCCGGATGAGCCAGAAGGGGACATTTCAAAATATTCTGGAAATATGCGTGTCTGTGAGGATGGCATGAAAGATGCAGAATATACCGGATACTATGAGCGCGTCAAAGATGGGGAAGGAACGTTTGTCCAAAAAATTGTAAAAGGGGAAGACGGAAATGAAAGCTTATCGTTTGTCAGACAGGATCATGGAAATATTATCTGGCATACAGTAAATGATTTCGAAAAATCGGATTATAAAGATCAGACATTTGATGAAAAGACGGATCGTGAACTTACCAATGAGGGCGACCGGATTTATACAAAAAGAAAAAGTACCGGTGATAAATCAAAGGATAATATCAATGTAACAAATAATTACTATCTATATAAAAACAATGATTATTTTTTAAAGGACAGTATCGGCTGTAAAACACAGGAGGAAGCAGACAATTATTCGGTGATTATTAAAACGATTACACCGGAAGAGCTGAATGCACGGCCGAAATGGGCAGATTATGCGGATCTGTATGTGGTTTCCCCAAAGGTACATTCCGGGGGTGATAATATCAGAGAGATCTGGAAAAAACACAACAGGTACGGAAAGCATTCGTCTGTTTCTTCGTATACGAATGGATTTAATGGATCGAAAGATATCAGCTGGGATGTTGTCAAGAAAATGTATAAGAAGATCAATCAGGAGGAGAACTATGCCCCGATTTTTATGGATTCCGGGGTGTATATAAATACAGAGGGATCTTTAAGTGGGGGAAAATCGGTTACGTTTCATATTCTGGACTGGAATATGAATCCAACCATTTATACTTATACCGATACGGGCTATAACAATAATATGTATAAACTGGCAGTCATGCTGTTTTCCATGGATTCTGAACTGTTTCAGCGGTTGTATCTGGATGGAGAAGATGCCTTGATTCAAAAGAAAGAAATTAATGGAGTTGAGACTGGTGTGTTTACTGCACAGACGGGCGATGCGCAGACATACTGGTCTATGTTTACATTTCTTCCGTCCGATGTGGATGGACGTGTGATCGGCGAGAACTGGTACCATTACTGGACGAAGCAGGATAAATGGGAGAAGTATATGACTGCCGGAAATATTTCTACCAATGAAAATCAGGGATATTTAAATGGCAGACTGTTTGTGTTTAAAGGGGATACAACTTCCACACAGGCATTTGGCACGGGGACGGTTCCGGCATCGGATCCGAATTCTAAGTTTACGGATTTTAAGGAATTTACGGGAAATGATCCCAAAGCGACACCGGCAGATGCAGTCCGTTATATTCTC
>OLWZ01001414.1_pt1 | contig 10640 bp, 7 predicted proteins | sample 1674011 | NCBI WGS metagenome assembly OLWZ01 (sample SAMEA103958137, study PRJEB25191) | human gut metagenome | biome: human-associated habitat [ENVO:00009003]; feature: intestine environment [ENVO:2100002]; material: feces | place: Germany | collected 2013/2015 | reverse complement strand
GCAAAAATCAGAGCCTTCATCACTTGGAACAAGCTTTTTCAGTTCAAATTCTATCTTCTTTGGGTCTTTTGTATCAACAAGCCCCAAACGATTTGAAATTCTAATCATATGAGTGTCAACAACAATGCTTTCCTTGCCGTAGACATCGCCTACTATCAAATTAGCCGTCTTTCTGCCGACACCGGGAAGTTTGATTAAATCATCAATATTATCGGGCACTCTGCCGTCAAAATCATCTCGTATCATTTTTGCCATACCGATAATTGACGTTGCCTTATTTTTATAAAAACCGCAGGACTTAATATAATTTTCAATGTCGTTAACATTAGCATTTGCATAATCGTCAAGCGTTTTATACCTTTCAAAAAGCGCCGGCGTTACCAGATTAACCCTTGCGTCCGTACACTGAGCTGACAGCCTGACAGCCACCAAAAGCTCAAACGCATTTGACGAATTAAGAGAGCAAATTGCGTTTGGATATTCTTTTTTAAGTAGTTCTATAACGTTTAATACTCTCTGCTTTTTCGTCATTTTTTATTTTTCACCTTATCCCAATAAGATTTGAACGCCTGTTCATTTTTATTAGAGCCAAATTCGTAATATTTCTTATTTTTAATCTTATCCGGCAAATATTGCTGATAAGTCCAATGATTCGGATAATCATGGGGATAGATATAAAACTGCCCCTTGACTTCTGCATCCTCACCGTCATAATGCTTGTTTTGAAGTTGACGTGGAATAGGACCGTAATTACCGTTTTTAACGTCAGCCATCGCTTTATTTATAGCCGCATAGCCCGAATTACTCTTAGGCGCTGTCGCAACAAGAATAACAGCATCGGCAAGCGGTATACGAGCCTCAGGCATACCGACTGCCATTGCAATATCAACCGCCGATTTAACTATCGGGATAATCTGCGGATAAGCAAGCCCGACATCCTCGCAGGCACAAACCATAAGACGTCTGCAAGCCGACGGCAAATCCCCGGCTTCAAGAAGCCTTGCAAGATAGTGAAGCGCAGCGTCCGGGTCTGAACCACGCATACTCTTTTGATAAGCGGAAACTATATCGTAATGCTCGTCGCCCTCTTTATCATAACGAACTGCACTTTTTTGAACAAGCTGCTTTGCAAGGTCAAGTTCAATATGCTTTTTACCGTCAACGGTAGGTGTTGCAAAAAAACAATTTTCAACGCTGTTGAGCGACTTTCTAACATCACCGCCGCAGCCGACTGAAATGCGCTTTAACACTTCTTCGTCAATGTCAAGTTCAACCTGATATTCTTCGCTTAAAATATTAAATCCACGTTTTACGGCAGGGATAATATCCTCGCTTTCAACCGCCTTAAATTCAAACACAGTTGAACGGGAAAGAATAGCGGGATAAATGTAAAAATACGGATTTTCCGTAGTAGACGCAATAAGCGTTATCTTTCCGTTTTCGATAAATTCAAGAAGCGATTGCTGTTGCCTTTTATTAAAATACTGAATTTCATCAAGATAAAGCAAAATTCCGTTAGGCGCAGAAAAAGTATCAAGTTCGCTGACAATATCCTTGATATCCTGAGTCGAAGCGGTAGTACCGTTTAATCTGCGCAGACTTCTGTTTGTTTTACTTGCGATAATAGAAGCAACCGTGGTTTTGCCTACTCCGCTCGGTCCGTAAAATATTAAATTTGGAATATCGCCCGAATCAATAAGGCTTCTGAGTGCCTTACCCTTTTCAAGCAAGTGCCTTTGACCGACAACCTCGTCAAGCTCAGTAGGACGGATACGGTCTGCAAGAGGTTTATTCATATCTACTCCAAAAAATCATTTATTAATGTGTTTATTATAATTAATTCACTCTTTATTTTCAATACTTTCCGCCTTAGAAAATGCACAGCCGCAAAAATTTTGGCGATAAAGATTATATTCCTTGGAAAGCACAATTGAGCGCTTGTAGCCCTCTTTTTTCTTAAAATCTGACGGCAGCCATTTAATGCCGTATTTTTTTTCAAGTTCAAAGCCTATCTCATTAATCTTTTGCGAATTTTTAAGCGGGCTGATTGAAAGAGTGGTGCAAAAAAAGTCGAAAGCGTTATTCTTTGCAAGGGCCGCCGTTCTTTCAAGCCTTAAGCGGTAGCACCTAAAGCAACGCTCACCGCCCTCCTTGCAAGCTTCATATCCTTTTGCAATATTCAAAAATTCATCATAATCATAATCGCAGTCAATAAAAGATACGGGATATTTTGTTTTCATCTCGTCAATAAGCCTAAGCTGTTCGCTTTTGCGCTTTTCATATTCCGATTTTGGAGAAATATTTGGATTATAGTATAAAACAGTTATTTTAAAATACTGCGACAAATATTCAATAGTATAGCTTGAACAAGGAGCGCAACAGCTATGTAGCAAAAGAGAGGGCACTCGGTCCTCTCTTACATTTTGCTCTATTATTTTGTCTAATTCTTTTTGATAATTAATCTTATTCATTAGCTTAAATAATTTTTAGGGTTTACACGTGAACCGTTAAGTCGAACCTCAAAATGACTGTGAGGGCCTGTTGAATTGCCTGTTGAGCCGCTCTTTGCAATAGCTTCGCCTTTTTTAACCGTTTGACCGGGAGATACAAGTATTCTTGAATTATGAGCATAAAGGGTAACAACACTTCTGCCCTGAGCGTCCGTTCCGTGATAAATCATAACATAGTAGCCGTAGCTGTAATTAAGCCTTTTAACGGTGATAACAATACCCTTTTGCGCCGCAACAACCTTTGAACCTGTTGAGCAAGGAAAATCAATACCGCCGTGATACTTGCCCGATGAATAATTCGGAAAGCCTGCCGATACACCGTGATGACCGGGAACGGGATACGTCATATTCAAAACGGCATTGCTTTTTGAATAAACATCACTGCCTTTTTGGTCAATCTTGTCAATTTTAGATGAATTTTTGCCTGCAACAGCAGTTGTTGCCTCTTCCGGCGGCTTAACACCTGAAATGACAGCCTGAATTTCATTTTCAACCTGTTCAATTAAAGAGCTGTCCTCATTTCTAAACTCGGTATACTGCTTATTCTGCGCCGTAAGTTCAGCCAAAAGTTTATCACTTTCAGCCCTGTCAGTTGCAAGAGAAGCCTTTTTATTTGCTATTGAATTACTGTTTTTTTCAATACTTTTTTGCTTTGATGAAAGTTGTTTTTTCTGAGAATCAAGCTCAGACTTTTTCTTATCATACGCCGCTTTTTTATCTGCAAGGCCGTTCTTTTTATTGGTAACCTCCGCCATTTTGGAGTTCACCTCTTTAAGCAAGGCAGAATCGCTTTTTGAAACGGTTTTAATCATTTCATATCTTGTCAAAAAGCTCGAAATATCCTTACAAGTCAAAAGTGCAGTGAAAATATTGCAGCTTCCGCTCATATACATAGCCTTAAGCCTAAAGCAATACGCATTATAAACCGTTTGAAATTCGCTGTAAAGCGCATCATATTCAGCCTGTGCCTTGTCAACTTCCGCCTGAAGAGCATCAACCTGCTTTTGATTTGATTTAATCTTCTTTTCAAGTGCATTTTTTTCTTCCTGAATTTTTTGATTTTTGTTTTCAAGAAGAGTAAGCTGCTCATTTATGTAGCCTATTTTTTGGTCAAGGGTGTCAATATACTCCTCTGTAACCTTAGAACTTTTTTCAAGTTCCTTAAGCTTAGCGTCTGTTTTTTTAAGATTTTTTTCAAGCTCTGCCTGCTGCTCTTTAAGCTTTTTTTCAGCCTCCTTGGCACTCATTGTTGTGCCGCTTGTGGAGGTTGAATTTTCATTATGAGCCGCCGTTGTCTGCGCCTGCGGTTGCACAGCCTGTGTAGTTGCCTGTGCGGCAAATGCCGTTGTGCCGGACATATTGCAAACAAGCATTACACCTGCCAAAGCTAATGATAATATTTTTTTATTCACGTTTCACATTCCCTTAAAATAAATATATATCTATTATATACCATTATCACGGTAAATAAAAGGTTGGATTTACACAATCATTATAATTTGCGCTTGGTGTTCTTACCTCAAAGTGGCAATGCGGACCTGTTGAGTTGCCCGTCGAGCCGCTCCAAGCTATTTGCTGTCCCTTTTTAACCTTTTGCCCTGCGCTTACAAGCCTTGAATTATTATGAGCATACAAAGTGTAAACATAATTTCCGGCAGAATCGGTTTTATCATGCATAATTACGATATATCTGCCGTAGCTTCTGTATGTTCCGTCGGAATTGGTCAAGTCTTTTGAAATAATAACAATTCCCGATTCAGCCGCAACAACTTTTGAATTTGCCGCGCAGGAGAAATCAACCCCCGTATGCCCTGCATAGCCGTGATAACCGCACGTAATTCTTGTTTGGCTCGGAACAGGATATGTCATCCTAAGCCTGCCGCTGTTATCTTCTTGTGTAGTTGTAGTATGCTTCGTAGTAGAAGTTTCACCGCCGTTTTCGCTTTCGTCCTTTTTGGTTACGGTCGGCTTTGTGGTTGTTGTCTTTTTCTTTTCAGCCTCAAGCTTCTTTTTATAAGCTTCTGCCGCCTTTGCAATCTCTGCATTAACTGCGTTAAGCTCCGCCTGGTCCTGATTTCTGTATTCGCTGAAAGTCTGCTTTTGCTCGTCAAGCTGTTTCAAAAGCTTGTCCGACTCACTTTTTTGACTTTGATAAGCGTCCTGCTTTTGGGAATAATCCTGCTGCTGAGTTTCAAGAGTTGAAATAGAAGTCGTTAAATTCTGCTGTGTTGTTTTAAGCACAACTTGGTCATTTTGAAGTGTAGATTGCTTATCCTGCATTTCAAGTTTCGTTTTTGAAAGCTCACTTGCCTGCGACTGAACAGACTGCAAAAGCTCCTTATCACACTTTGACACACGTTTAATCATTTCATATCTTGTAAGAAGAGTTGAAATATCGGGTGAGGTGAGAAGCATTGCTATTGTGCTTGTTTCGCCGCTGACATAAATTGCACGGATACGCTGATAATAAAGTGTTAAGCTTTGGCTGAACGTTTGCTCAAGCTGTGCATTTTTTACCTCTAAATTTGCAACATCCGTTGTAAGTTCGGCAATCTGCGCCTCGTTATCCTTATACTGCTGCTGCAAATCATTAATTTTTTTCTTTGAGGAATCAATCTTATTTTCAGAATATTCAAGCTGTTTTTTCAAATAAGAAATTTTTTCATCAAGCGCATTAATATATTCCTCAGTTTCCTTTGATTCCTTACCAAGAGAAGAAAGCTTTGAATCAAGTTCCTTGATTTTTTGCTCGATTGCCGCCTGCTTTTCCTCTGCCGTCATACCGGCATATTCATCGGATTGAGAATTGCCTGTTGCAAGCGCAACAATATGAGCGGGGGAAGCCGCAAAAAAGGCAGTAGCCAACAAAACGGCTAAAATTTTAGTTAAAAAACTCTTCTGTTTCATTGGCTACACTCCTTAGTATAAAAAATATTAAAATTATAAATAGTTATTAGGATTAACTCTGCTGCCGTTTACACGAACTTCAAAATGGCAGTGCGGACCTGTCGAATTACCTGTTGAACCGCTGTGAGCAATAACCTGACCTCTCGACACCTTTTGTCCTACACTTACTTCAATGCTTGAATTATGAGCATAAAGCGTTGAAAGTCCGTTGCCGTGGTCAATAATTATGTATCTGCCGTAGCTGTAATTAAGATATTTAACAAGAATAACTTTACCCGAAGCCGCAGCATATACGTTTGAGCCTGTTCTTACCGGGAAGTCAATACCGCCGTGGTATCCGCCCGATGAATAGTTAGGATAACCTGCCGATATTCTTCTCGAATCCGTCGGATAACCAAGCTCGCCTGAGCCATTACCCGTTGAGCCTGAAATTGAGCCGCTTCCCCTTGAAGCGGAAGCAATTGCCGCACGAATTTCGCTTTCAACCTGCTCAAGCTGCGCCTGATTGGTTTCAATAAGCTCCTTATACTCGCTCGACTGGCTTGAAAGGCTTTTCATAACCTCGTTACACTCTGCAACCTCGGCATCAAGTTCGCTTTTTGATGAATCAATTTCATCAATACTTGACTGAAGTTCCTTTTTGTTAGATTCAAGCTGCTGCTTATCGTTAGTTAATTCGTTTCGTTTTTCTTCAAGCTTTTTCTTTTCTTTCTCGATTTCCTGCATCTTTGTCATAAGCTCATCAAGAATTGCGCTGTCTTGCTGAGATACCGACTTAACCATTTGCGCACGTGTAAGCATTGAGCTTACATCCTTGCAAGTTAAAAGCACCTCAAGAGTAGATGCAGAGCCTGATATATACATTGCACGAAGCCTTTGGCAATAAACCTGATAGGTCTGGTCAAATTCAGCCTGCTTTTGGTCAATTTTTGCCTGAGCGTCTGCAATATCCTGTTCTGTTTGCGTGATTTTTACCTGAATTGCATCAATTTCCGCTTGCAATGCGGCTTTATCTTCTTCAAGAGAATCAATCTTGTCTTGCATCAAGTTTATTTTTGACCTGAGCGTTGCAAGATATTCCTCATTTTTTTGCTTTTGGGCAGAAAGCTTATTCAGCTTGCTTTGAGCGCTGTCTATCTGCTGTTGAATTTTTTGCTTTTCACTTCTAAGCTGTGATGTTGACTTAGCCTGAGCCGAAAAAGCACTGCCAAAGCTTGATATAAAAAATGCAAAGCTTAAAATCAATGACAATGTTCGTTTCATACTAAATGCCACTTATTTCACTGCCTTCCTTATTTAAATATTTACTCATTGTAATAATTGAGCCTCCGACACCGGTCAACACGCCGATAGCAACAAATATTGCGAGCATCGGAAGTGCATAATCGGCAAATTTAAGGAAGCCTAAGCCGTTAAACGAACTGAGGATATCAGAAAATTCTTTAACCGCAAGTTCGTAAAGCCCCCACACAAAGCCTAAACTGATAACGCCCGATGTGATACCGAGGATTATACCTTCAACCACAAACGGCAAACGGACAAACGAATTCGTTGCCCCGACTGATTTCATAATGCTTATCTCTAAACGGCGGCTGTAAACCGTAAGTTTAATTGTGTTTGAAATAATGAAAACAGAAATAACAAACAATACTGCGATAATAACAAAGGAAATAACCGTAATTCCCTGCCTTAACGCAACAAGCTTTTTAGCAAGATTTTTGTTTTCTCTGATAGTATCAACGTGCTGCATTTTTTTAAGCTTATTAACCGTTTCGTCAAATTTGTCAAGATTTTCAACCGTTACCTTATATGCATTCGGAAGCGGAATATCGGAGCTTATCTGAGTAAAGAATTCTGCTTGAGCCTTCTCCATGGTGTTGAGTTGCTCCTGCCAAGCGCTTTCCTTTGAGATAAATTCAACGCTTTTAATATTTCCGCAAGCAGTAATCTCGTTTTGCATATTTGTAATATCATCGGGTGTTGCGTCATCCGTGATATAAACCATAATTACATTTTCCTCTTCAATTTTGCCGAGAAGAGAATCAATATTAAGGAATATCATTGAAGCAGAGCCGATAAGAACAAGGCAACTCATAAGAACGCAAATTGATGCAATAGACATCATTCTGTTTGTCCAAGTATTCCTAAAGCCCTCTTTAATTAAATATTTTAAACTTGCACCTGTCATTACTGCTCACCTCCCTGTTCTTCCTCTGCGCTCTCGTCGCTTACAACGCTTTCGAGGTTATCAAAAATATCCTCTTCGTTTTCGTCCTTAGGCAAAACGTCAACATTATCAATCTCAACGTCCTCGTCAAAAAAGAACATATCGGTGTCCGCTTTAGGGTTTTCGCCTGTAAACTGAGCATGGGTAGGGTCGGGAGTATCGGATACAACCTCGCCGTTTTTAATAACAATAACACGTCTTTGGAACGAACGCACCAAATCGTGCTCGTGAGTAACCATAATAACAGTTGTGCCGGCATTGTTAATCTTAGTCAAAAGACCTACAATCTCGTGGCTCATTTCAGGGTCAACGTTACCCGTAGGCTCGTCCGCAATAATAACCTTAGGATTATTAACAAGTGCCCTTGCAAGAGAAACTCTCTGTTGCTCACCGCCCGAAAGCTCATTAGGCATCGAACGTGCCTTTTGAGAAAGACCTACAAGCTGAAGAATATATGGCACTCTCTTACGGATTTCCTTTTCCTTAGCGCCGATAACACGCATTGCAAACGCAACATTGTCATAAACCGACATTTTAGGAATAAGGCGGAAGTCCTGGAACACTATGCCCATTTCTCTTCTGTAATAAGGAACCTGCTTTTTCTTAAGAGTGGCAGATGAATATTCGTTAAAAATAATTTCACCCTCGGTTGGCTTTTCCTCATGCATAATGAGTTTTAAAAATGTACTTTTACCTGCACCCGAAGAGCCTACAACGAAAACAAACTCTCCGTCCTCAATTTTGATATTAACATTTGAAAGGGCGTGGGTACCGTTGCTGTCGTAAACCTTTGATACATTTCTGAATTCTATCACGATTTTTTCCCCTTGTATTTCATTATAAATTTACGCCTTAGCGCACTTATTCATTATTATTAATAATATAATATATCAACTTATAAGATAAATCAAGATTTTTTTGTTACTCTTTTGTAAACATCAGGTTACAATTATTAAAAAATCCGCCAAAACAGGCAATTTTGACGGATAAAAAAATATCAAATTTTTTCGCAAATTACGATTTCGTTGTAATATGCGCCGATAAAGCCTGAATTAATTTCCCTGCACGAGTCATAGAAATTTGCCTTGAGCACACATTCACGATACATCATTTTGAAATGTCAGTGTCTATTAAAAATCGCTTGTAATTTCAAATCCACCTTTTTCGTTTAAAAATATAAATAAGTGAAAAAACGACTGCAACATTTAAAAAAATCACATACGGATATCCAAAGCGTGAGGAAAGCTCCGGCATATATTTAAAATTCATTCCGTACCAGCCGACTATAACGGTCATAGGCAAAAAAACAGAAGTCACGACGGTAAAAAGTTTCATTATTTCATTTTGCCTTGCGTCAATGCTTGTTTGATATGCATCCCAAAGATGAGTTACGCTTTCTCTCAAAATATCCGTATTTTCCTTATATCTTACAGCCTTATCCCGAAAGAGCCTGAAAAGCTTATATGATTTTTCATCCAAAAGTTCGTTTTCATTTTCAATATATATCTCAGTTGCATCAATAAGCTGTTCATAAAAAGCACGAAGGCGCAAAAGTTCTCTTTTCTTTTCAATCAGCAACTCGGCAAAATTATTGCAAACATTTTTATCAATAACCTCTTTTTCAAGCATAGCTATCTCCTCTTGCACATCAAACTGAGCCGAACACTGTTTTGCAATCGTTTCAAGAAACGAACAAATAAGCTTTTCAAGCGTTGCACTTTCGCAGGCGGTATTTGAAAGAACGCTTAAAAAGCACTTTTGATTAAACGAAAAATCATCGCAAATATTAACAATTATCATCATATTTTTAGAAATTATAATTGCCAACTCGTTGTTGCTTTCTGTTTTATTACATATTATATTTATGCGAATAAAACTAAAATCATCGTTAATAAATTTTGTTAAAAAGCTGCTGTCTGATTTTTTTCTGCAAAGTTCAATAATATTTTTAGGCAAAGAAAAAACGGCGGCAAGCCTTTCAAGCTCGCCAACCGTTATAAATCCGAGTGTAAGCATATTTTTGCCGATTTCATCAACATCAATACTTTTCACCTCATCATCAAAAACGTAAAACACTCATTATCACCGATAATAGTATTTGCGCTTTTTCAACATATATTATTTTTTCTTGACTTTATTAAGCATTGCGTTTATCTCAAGAATTTGCTCCTTGGTGAATTTGCCGCCGAGCATCATAAGTCCACGCTTAACTGTAAAGCCCTTGAGCATATCAATCATAGTCTTGTTGATATCACTAAGCTTAAAGCCCATAACCTCTGCGCCCTTTTTCTTGCCCTTTTGCTTAGGACCGTCGGGTGTAAGCGCCTTTTTCATTTTAAGAAGAAGCTTAACTGCACAAATTTTTCCTCTAAAGGTTGAAAGAATATCGCCCAAAGTATCGTTTACACTGTAATAACCGGCAGGAGTTTCAATCTCAAACCAATTGATTACCGCACCCTCTTCTTTAAGCCTGTAATCTTCGTTAAACTTGTCAACTTTTCTGATTTGAGCCTCGTCTGTTAAATCGCCCGCTTTTGCAACAAGGGTGGTTTCACCCTCGTTTTTAACTTCAAAGTGGAAGAACGGAAATTCGCCCTTTTTCTTTTTGCCGACACTCTCGCCGTTTGCAAAAAGCTCAACCTCGTCAAGATTTGTATAAACAGTAACCTTGGTCACGTCCTCAACCCTGTCAACATACCTCTTTGCGCAGATATGGAGCATCGGCTTTTTGGAAAGCCAAGCCTGATAAGCATAAAAGCTGTCTTTTTTATACTTTCTGTCAAATGTGACAAGTCCCTTGTGGTTCATACCGTTTTCGCCGCCTTCGGCACGTGCGTCTGCGGCAAAGTCAAACATATTCCAAAGATAAGAAGCGATGATATAGGGATGCTTTGCAATGACACTCCATTGGTATTCATGCGTCTTGGTCTGAAAAGTTTCCGGATAGAAAGACTTTCCCCAGTTCAGAGCATCACCCAGATATTCTGTCTGATGGT
>OLWZ01001395.1_pt1 | contig 10734 bp, 9 predicted proteins | sample 1674011 | NCBI WGS metagenome assembly OLWZ01 (sample SAMEA103958137, study PRJEB25191) | human gut metagenome | biome: human-associated habitat [ENVO:00009003]; feature: intestine environment [ENVO:2100002]; material: feces | place: Germany | collected 2013/2015 | reverse complement strand
TTTGTCGGTCATATAGCTCCATTCTGCTTGCTTGATCAGAAGTATAAAAGAGGTGCTGTTACCCACATTCTTTCCGGCAAAAGCACGGCGTTTGCCGTTACATCTTCATGGACGGAACAGACACTTTCTGAGCTGTGTTCTGAGTTCAGAAGCGGACGAAATATTTCAGCAACGCTCATCCACCAAAATGGAAATTATCCCGTTTACGGTGGTAATGGCATTCGAGGATATTGCAATCAATATAGCCATGACGGTGAATATGTCGTGGTTGGTAGACAAGGCGCATTATGCGGAAATGTGCGTCTTATTCAGGGGAAAAACTACTTGTCCGAACACGCCATTGCAGTTCACGCAAACGAAGCAAATGAAACTAAGTTCTTGCTGTATCTGCTCGACTACATGAAACTTGGTCAGTATTCAGATCAGGGCGCACAACCCGGTCTTGCTGTCAACAAGCTACTAAGGCTCAAATGTATGGTTCCTGATAAACAAACGCAAATAAAAATTGCTTCTTTTCTTATGAGCTTTGATTTTCAAATATCCACTCAAGAAAGAATGCTAATGCTTCTAAATAACCAACGCAGAGCCTTGTTACAGCAACTCTTTATATGAAGAGCTGCTGTAACAAACCAACTTTCTGCTTTTGAAGGAGACGCAAATGCAGGGCTTCTTTTTGAATTTGCACATCTATATTTCGGGCAATGGTCGAAATTCGCCTTTGGGTATTGAGGGATGGCAATTTGAAGCGATACTTCCTATACTGTTCGGCGTTAATTCCGGGTTGTCCAGATCGAGCAGATTCCAGCAGAACCCACTTGTCATATTCTTCTGTTAGAGTGTTTAGAAAGACATATTCACCGTCCACACCTTCTTTAACATGGATGCGAATGAGAAATCCGGCAAAGAATAAATCACCATCATTTTTACGATAAAGATAGCTTTTGCCAACAGAAGCGCCAGTACGAGCAAATAAGATGTCATTCTCTCTAACTCGGTATCTTTCCTCAAAAGCACCAGAAGGAGAAACGGGATCTTGATTTATATATGTGTGAGTATCATCGTCTATATCGGTAATCCTTATATATTTATGCTTTCCATCATAAGCAGTTGCGGCAGCATTCAAACCGTACTCAAAACCTTCTGCCACATCACTTAGGCATACTTCTTTCCATTCGTTATCTTCGTGCGAGATTGCAAGTCTCTGCTTCAATATTTGCGAAACGAGTCCTCTTTTATACTTCTTGAGGTTATCAATGACCTCCTGCTGTTTACGCATCCGACAGTCGAGCAGATGGAGCAGTTCTACTATCTTTTCCTGCTCCGGATAAGAGGCGGGAGCAGAAATAAGTGTATTTCCGATATTGCTCTTGCTAACAGATAAAACCTTGACTCCCTGCATTAACGGAATAAGCTGCTTGTGATAATAAGGTGAGTTCATATAGTAGCCAAGGAACATTGGTGCATAGGCAATCCGCGGATGGCATGGTATGGTATGCAATCCTGCTTCTATTTTGGCATTTTTTGTGTTTGTGATTTCAGTGCATTTGCCTACCGTTTCGTCTTCGGCAGTATCGGCAATGATGACATCACCATCGTTTAAATAGCATTGCTTTTTGCTTTCTTTTCCAGCGGCAATATATGGGATTTCATCTGATTCGGCATCCAGAATTGAGCCATATTTGATGAGAACATCGCCATAATGAACATTCAAGACATCACCGCAAGAGGCAAGGTCTGCCCTCGACAGCGTATTGTTTGGAAGAAGCGAAAAGATCTCGTCAAATATATTTGTCTTCCACGGCTCATCGAAGCCCGGAAACCGGAGTTTCGGACGCTTCTCAAGACCGTTACTTGAGGAATATACTGCCCTGATTATCCCTCCAACGGATAATGTTCGTGGAGGTGGTCAATATGACTAACAATACACAATTCAAGACGCTTGTGAACACTTGGCTAAATCAAAAGCAGCCAATGATCACGCCGTCAACCCATGCCGGCTTTACGCTGATTGCCGAAAATCATCTGATTCCATACTTCGGCAAGCGTAAGATCGGCAGCATCACCGAAACGGACATCCAGAGCTACATTTCGTATCTCCATGATGCCGGTAGGTTGGACAAGACCGGAGGGCTAACGGTAAAGACCATCCGGGATGTGATCCTCGTTCTCAGACTTTCAATGGAGTTTGCGTACAAAGAAAGGGCGATTCCGCTGCTGAACTGGGATCTCATCGAGTACCCGAAGGAACTTGGCATTAAGAAGGTTGTTTCTCTCTCAAAAGATCAGGAGCAAGCGCTGATTCAGTGCATCTACATGAACTTGAACAGGAAGACTGCTGGCATCCTCATTGCACTCTTTACCGGAGTACGCATTGGAGAACTCTGCGGATTACAGATGAAGGACATCTCGTTGACGGATAAGACCATCAGCATCAATAAGACTGTTCAGCGCATCTATGACAAAAAGAAGGGCGAGTCCTATCTTCACATCGGACCGCCCAAAACGAAAACTTCTGCAAGGACGATCCCTGTTCCGTCTCTTCTGATGAACATTATCAAGAAGTTCTACACGGATAACCCTAACCACTACTTCTTGACCGGCAAAACAAAGCCGACAGAGCCTCGTACTTATCGGCAGTTCTTCACCCGTTTCCTGAAACGGAACGGATTGGAAAAGGTAAAATTCCATGAGATCCGACACACATTCGCAGTCAGGGCGATTGAGATACCGGAGTTTGATATAAAATCGCTCTCTGAAATCCTCGGTCATAAGAATGTGTCCTTTACACTGAATGTCTACGGAAGTGCAAACCTCCAACAGAAGGTCAAGTGTATGAATTTACTGAATGATCTCCTGTAATCTTATTCAGTTCTGACTCGGCTTTTACAGTGCAGCAGAAACGAATAACCGTTTCCGGCGATTCAAATTCATTGACTCGATGCGCTGTTCATAGGAGGCTCTATTCGACTTTCCGAAACAGAGTGACTTCTTCTTGAGCCGTGAAAGGCTGCACAAAAAAATGAACGCAGTACACGGATTCCACAATCGTGGAATCGGGTAGCTGTTCATAAAACAGGTTTCACGAAACAAATAATGTGACAGTTGCCAGACAAGGGTTGCTGACAAAGGGGTATGTGCCGTAATGGTACATACCCCTTTAGCTTGGAAGCATTTTTTCATTTACAGACCTGAAAAACAGGGCGCTTGGATAAAGGCAAATGAAATCCGCAAAATATTTTTCGGTCCGGAAAACCAATTACACGAAATCGTGTGCCGCGAAACCGTAAACACAGAACACGGTTTCGGAAAGGGTCTTACGGATTAGAACATAATCCCATGGTTTCACAAAACGGCAAGTGTGTCGATTCGAATAGCGCATCATGCTCGGCTCTCAGAATCGCCCAGAACGGGAATCTTGCTTTTCGCATCTGTCTACACGGACGGTAGACAGAACACAGAAAAATATGCCGTGATAAAGGTTAAAAATCAAGGAATTTCTTCGCTGTAAGCAACGCAGGCGGACTGCCGCTTACGATGATACTCCTTGCAAAGATTCGGCTTCAGAGTGCAGATAAGTGCCGATTTTGACGCTTATTTTGAAGTCGCCGGAGCAGCGAAAAGGGCCTCTGCTGATACCAGATTGAGTATCAACAGAGGCTCTTTTCACCTGTGCACTGGGGTTATTCCAGCTCAAACGCACCGGTATACAAACGATAATACACACCCTTTTGCGCAATCAGCTGATCGTGTGTGCCGCGTTCAATAATGCGGCCCTGGTCAAGCACCATGATCGCATCAGAGTTGCGGACAGTGGACAGACGGTGTGCTATTACAAATACAGTGCGCCCCTGCATGAGGTTATCCATACCCTGCTGGACAAGCGCCTCTGTGCGGGTATCGATAGAGGATGTAGCCTCGTCCAAAACCATAACGGGAGGGTCTGCAACGGCGGCGCGGGCAATGGAAATCAACTGCCGTTGCCCCTGACTGAGTGAGGCGCCATTCTGTGTCAGGACCGTCTGGTATCCATCCGGCAAATTCCGGATAAAGGCATCTGCGTTGCTCAGCTTTGCAGCAGCGATACACTCCTCATCTGTTGCATCCAGCCTTCCGTAACGGATGTTGTCCATGATCGTTCCGGTGAACAGGTTCACATCTTGCAGAACGACTCCCAGACTCCGGCGAAGATCCGGTTTTCTGATCTTACTGATGTTGATGCCGTCATAACGGATCTTTCCGTCGGCTATATCATAAAAGCGGTTGATGAGATTGGTAATGGTTGTCTTGCCGGCACCGGTTGCGCCAACAAAGGCAATCTTCTGCCCCGGTTTTGCGTATAGCTCAATATTGTGCAGCACCAGCTTCTTCTCCGTGTAGCCAAAGTCAACGTCATGAAATTCAATATTACCCCGGAGCTGTGTATAGGTCAGCGTGCCGTCATGGTGCAGATACTTCCACGCAGGGATTCCGGTATGACCGTCCGTTTCTATGTATGCGCCATTCTGTTCAACGACGTGCGTAAGCGTTACATATCCATCGTCCTGCTCAACCGGCTCATCGATCAGCTGGAAAATACGCTCCGCACCGGCAAGGGCCATTGAGATCAGACTGATTTGCTGAGACACCTGAGAAACCGGCATGCAGAAGGTTTTGGAAAGATTCAGAAAGGCAATAATCAGTCCTACTGTGATCGTTTTGGAGCCGTTCAGCGCCAGCAGGCCGCCAATCAGCGCGATCAGGACATATTGCAGATTTCCCAGCTGCATGATAAGAGGCATCAGCACATTGCCATATTTGTTCGCATTGGCCGAATCGCTGCAAAGAGCCTCGTTGCGCTGCCGGAATCCCTCTTTGGCATGCTCTTCATGGCAGAAAACCTTAATGACCTTTTGCCCGTTGATCATCTCTTCAATATATCCGGTGATATTTCCGAGGCTTGTCTGCTGATGGACAAAGTAACGGGCACTGCTGCCGCCGACCACCTTGGTGCTATAAACCATCAGAGCCGTAAAAGCCAGCACAACCAGAGTAAGAGGAACGCTGCTTGCCAGCATGGACGCCAGAATGACAACAATCGAAATCACTGCCAGAATCAGCTGCGGCAGTGCCTGACTGATAAACTGCCGGAGCGTGTCCGTATCGTTTGTATAATAGCTCATGATGTCGCCGTGCGTATGGGTATCAAAATAACGGATCGGCAGCTTCTGCATGTGTGCAAACATTTCATCCCGGATGCTTTTCAAGGTTCCCTGAGACACCTTGACCATCAGCTGGTTATACAGCAGCGTGCCGAGTACGCCGCACAGATAAATCACCCCGACTGTCAGGATCGAACGCAGCAGACCCGAAAAGTCCGTGCTGCCCGTAGTAAGCAGGGGTGTGATATAGCCGTCCACCAGTGTCTTCAAGAACAAAGAGCTTGCCACAGTTGCACCCGCACTGACGAAAATGCAGAACAACACGGCGGCGAAGGTGGCCTTGTACCAGCTGATGATATAGGAAAGCAACCGCTTTGCCGTTTTTGCAGTATTCACCTTAGGCTTCATCATGGCCGTTATCTCCTTTCGTCTGTGAAATATAGATATCATGATAAATCTCGTTGGACGCTAAAAGCTCTTCATGCGTCCCGTAACCGGAAATACGTCCGTCATCCAATACCAGAATCGCATCTGCGTCCTGAACCGACGAAATGCGCTGCGCGATAATGATTTTTGTCGTATCCGGAATTTCTTCCCGGAACGCTTTGCGAATCAGGGCATCGGTTTTTGTATCGACGGCGCTCGTTGAATCGTCCAACACCAGAATAGCGGGCTTTTTCAGCAGGGCGCGGGCGATGCACAGCCGCTGCTTCTGTCCGCCTGAAACATTGGTGCCGCCCTGTTCAATATAAGTATCATACCTGTCAGGAAAGGCTTCAATGAAGGAATCCGCCTGTGCCAGCTGGCAGGCATGGACGATCTCTGCATCAGAAGCATTTTCGTTTCCCCAACGCAGATTTTCCTTGATTGTTCCGCTGAACAGCTCGTTCTTTTGCAGAACCATTGCGACCTGATCTCTCAGCGCATGGATATCATAGGCCCGGACATCGGTTCCGCCTACGCTGACGGAACCCTCCGTTGCATCGTATAGCCGCGGGATCAGCGACACCAGCGTAGATTTGCAGCAGCCGGTGGAACCGATGATGCCAAGGGTAGACCCTGCGGGGATGCACAGAGAAATATCATGCAGACATTCCTTCGTGCGATCTCCCTGATAGCTGAATCCCACATGATCAAAGATGACCTCCCCGCTTTTAACCGTCATAACAGGGGCATCCGGATTTTTCAGCGTTGGTTCTTCGTCCAGCAGTTCCATAATACGTTCAGAGGAGGCTCGGGCCATATTGATCATAACCAGCACCATGGAAAGCATCATTAAGCTGTTCAGTGCGCTCATGGCATAGGCGATCATGCTGGACAACTCGCCTGTGGTCAGCTCCGTCGCTCCGCTCAGCACGATCATACGTGCGCCGAACCAGCTGATCAAAAGCATGCAGGCGTAAATTGCAAACTGCATCAACGGCATATTCCATGCAACAATACTTTCTGCTTTTCGGAAGACCTTATAGATTTTTTCGGATATCTTTCCGAATTTTTTGCCTTCATAATCCTCCCGCACGAAGCTTTTGACCACACGGATTCCGGAAAGGTTTTCCTGTACGTCGCCGTTCAGTTCATCATAAATCCGGAACACACGCTCAAAGCAGGGGTGCGAAAAATGAACGATCAGGTAAAGCCCCACGCCCAGAATCGGGATAGCAACCAGATAGTACAGCGACAGCTTTGCGCTGACCAGAAACGCAGCCACCAGCGAAAACAGCAGCGTAAACGGCGCACGGACCGCAATGCGAATGATCATCATAAAGGCGTTCTGAACATTGGTCACATCAGTGGTCAGCCTTGTGACGATGCTGGACGTGGAAAACTTATCAATGTTGGCAAATGAATAGGTCTGGATTTTATCAAAGAGGTCCTGCCGGAGATTTTTGGCAAAGCCTGCGGATGCCGTGGCGCAGAAGGCACCTGCCAGCACGCCGCTCAGCAATCCGATGAGAACACATACGATCAATGCTGTGCCGGTGCTGCGCATCACGGTCATATCACCGCCGGAAATACCCTCGTCGATCAGCTTTGCCATGAGGAACGGAATCAGAACCTCCATGATTACCTCTACCACGACAAAGACCGGCGTCAGGATGCAGTCTCTTTTATACTCCCGAATTGATCGGGCCAACTTTTTTATCATCGTCTCTCCTCCTTGTTTTCTTCTTCACTCTGAGCTGGTGTAAAATAGGAGCACAGGCCCTGAAGCGCGTGGTTGATGCGGTGCAGCTCGTCTTTCGAAAACCGCTTCTCAAGGTCCTGCTTCAGGAGCGCATTCATGCGTTCCAGCTCTGCTTTTCCGCGCTGCGTCACGGCTATCATTTTGCAGCGTTGATTGCCCGGTATATGATATTGCAGGGCATAACCGCTTTCGCACAAAGCTTTCAGATGCTGACTTACGGTTGGCTTTTGCAGATTGCAAAGCTCGGCGATCCAGCGCTGCGGCATTTGTCCGTTTTTTGAGAGCAGATACAAAATCATGTACTGCCCGCGTGAAACTCCGATGCCATGATGACTGACGTTTGCATCAAAGCTGCGCCCCAGCAGGATATACAGTGTATGCACGGAAGCATAAAATCTGTAGCTGTCATCATCCAATCCCGTGTCCTCCTTCTGCAAGAATCATTCGCTTGCGAACGGTTCATAGTATAACACTTTGTTTTGCATAAGTGAATTTGAAAAAGGTCAATATCATTAGATGATATCTAATATTCTATTGAAAAGTTCGCAGCAAAACAGTATACTGTTAACGGAAAGCGATCCATGTGAGGAGGTTCTGCCATGAATACACAACAGCTTCGCTGCTTTGTCTGCGTCGCCGAATATCTGAATTTTACAAAGGCGGCAAATGAGCTGTATCTTACCGTACCGACCGTCACACACCACGTCCAGAGTCTGGAAGAAGAACTCGGCACAAAGCTGTTTGAGCGAACGTCCCGCATGGTCCGGCTGACCGAATCAGGGAAAGCCTTTTATGTCGATGCAGCCGAGATCCTGACGCGTATGGAACTCTCCTTCAAGCACGTCCAGAAGGCAGAGGAGAGCCGTGTCACGTTCTTTCGGATTGGCTGCGTCAGTCGTGCTGAATTGCCGCGCCTCGCTGCACCGCTTGCCGCTCTGCGCATGAAGTATCCGACGATTTGTCCGCGCATTGTCATAGATGGCTACTTTGGCCTGAAAAAGCTGTTTGAGGACGGTCAGCTTGATTTGCTGCTGGTGTCCCGTGAAATTGCAGATCAAATTCGTGGAGGCACCTTCCACAAAGTACGCTGCCACACAAGCTATGCCCTGATGTCTCCGGAGCATCCGCTGGCAGGCGGCAATTCTTTTTCCATTGATCAAAGCCGTACAGATTGTCTGATTACCCTTCATCCCAAATTCATACCATTTCAGGTGAGCAATGCGCTGCAAAAGGAAATACTCGTATATCTCCAGTCAAATCCCGGCATCCGCTGCGAGGACGATCAGGAGGCGATTACGTTGGCGCAGGCCGGGTATGGTATTGCAATTTTGCCGGGATTCTGTTTGCCGCCTGACGGCCTGCCCGGACTGACCGTTATGCCGGTACAAGCGGGGAAGGAAATAGACTATGGCTTTGTCTATGCAAAGCGAACCCCGCATATAAAGCTTTTCGAGGCAGAATATACCGCACATCAAGCGCCCTAACTCGCAAGCCTGCTTGCCCTGAGTGATAGACGCTGCGTTGCTGCGCAATTCTCCAGATTTTTAAGGGCTTGGGACTATCCCAAAATGAAAAAACGCGCGTCTCGTGTACTGCGTTTGTATTTTAGAAATAATTTTTGCGATTTAAGCAAGGATTGATTTGTGGAGGCGTTTTTGGGCATTTATAGCCGTTCAACCGTGAGTGTTGCCGGATTGACTTTGATGATTACCTTCCCCTTGCTTTGGGCGTACATCACTGTCTTGCCTGTACCGCTGGGCTTGCCATCCCATACTGCAATGATGTAATCAGCGTGATCTACCATGTACCGATTGCGCTTGTCCATACAGTCAGGAGTATAGTGCGTTTGAAGAAGCGTTTCTTTATCACATTGAGCAGCAATGCCATAGTACCTTTCGCGCATTGCTGCATTCCACTTGGCTGCCTGCGTTTCGCACGGTATAGCACTCTCAAGCGCAATGCCTGGATAAGTCTTCTTCAGTTCCAGAACGATCTCGGCGGCGTACATATCAACGCCGAGAGCCATGCCAGAGATAAAGTGGGTGACATTTTCATCTGTAATCAAAGAGATAATTTGTTTTTTTAGGGTTTCTTTGAGCGCAGTGCAGCGTTCATCATCCTCACGAAAGCCAAAGGGCAAATTTTGAGGTCGGTGTCCGGTGAAGGCACAACTTTTCATATTCTTGATCTCCTTATATGTATTAGCGTGTGTTTCTAAATCGCTTATACATAGATTATAGCATAGAAAATCAAGAAATTTGTAGAAATAAGTCGGCAAAAGAAAAAACTGCGTGAAAAATCACGCAGCCTTCAATGAGCTTACTTCATGTTATCCGTCTCTTGCTGGATCATCAACTCAACCATTTGCAAAATGCGCTTTTGCGCTTCGGGAGGAAGATCAGCAATTTTCTTTGAGAGTTCTGAGGCTTTTGCCTCTCCGCTATGCTCTAAGACATCGCAGAAAATTGGATCAGCGGATGTCTCCAAGCCATTGAGCAAAATAATCAGCTTCTCGCAACGCGGAAATGACATCCCTCTCTCGACGGTAGAAATATAATTTGTGGTTAAGCCGGTCTTTTCTGCAAGATCCTCTTGTGTAATACCAAGACGCTCACGGGCTTGCTTAACGCGCTTTCCTATTCGTTTATCAATCATGGGCGTTTACCTGTTCCTTTTCTAAATCGCTCATGAATATTATATGGATTAAAGCCACAGCGATACAGAAACGCTAATGCCGATACTATGGATTAGCGAATGATTTTGCGGGTAAATTCAAGGAAAAGACACAAAAAAGAGCCTCTGCCGACACCCAACCGGGCATCGACAGAGGCTCTTTGTGCTACTTTGTTGCCTTCAAAGGAAGGTAGAAAAGCGACCTTTATTCCTACACTTTCGGTGGGGGACACTTAGATAGGAAAACATACAGGGCAACTTTTCTGTGCCGTTTACAGGACGAGAAATCCTTGATTTTCAACCCTTTTCACAACACAAAACGGGCTTATCTGTCTACTCTGCTGCGTTTGGAAATGTAGCATGGACATCTGACGATTTCAGCCCTGAAACTTTGCTTGCAGGAATGGATGCAGCGGCGGCACAAATCATTGTATTTGCGCCGCCCGTCTGTATCGAGATAGAAGCTCCATTCTAACTTCCACTTCTGACTCTTGCTCACAGGTCTATCTCTCCCTTGTGCTTTTGCTTAGGAGGGCATTCCTTTGGAGGATGATCTGCTTTTACGGACTTGAGCCGATCCATGATAGAGGACTTCTCGCTGCGCTCAGGGACTTTATCTTCCTTCGAACCGTTGTTGATGATCCCGTCAATCATGCCGTAATCATCCTCCATTGCCATCTCAGCCGACTTGAGATAGTTTTCCTTCTCAAGTGCCGCCATCCAGCTTTCCTTGCTGAT
>OLWZ01001392.1_pt1 | contig 10744 bp, 11 predicted proteins | sample 1674011 | NCBI WGS metagenome assembly OLWZ01 (sample SAMEA103958137, study PRJEB25191) | human gut metagenome | biome: human-associated habitat [ENVO:00009003]; feature: intestine environment [ENVO:2100002]; material: feces | place: Germany | collected 2013/2015 | reverse complement strand
TTCTGATGTGTGGTGATTACAACCTTCGCCGTGAGAAAAGATACGTCGAAGTGGACGTTCGTTTTACTCCTGACGGTAAGATCCGTCCTCTTGCCATAAACTATGACAAGGCTCACACTTATGGAATTGATCGTGTCTTGGCAGTCAAACATGGGACATCACGCCTAGGCGGAAAAGGTCACTGCTTCACCTGCCTGATCTGCGGTCAGAAGCGGAATCTTTGGCTTGAACGGGGCAAGTGGTTCGTGGAAGCCTACTGCTCCGTGCCGGAAAGCTGTGCTTCGTAATGGCAAGATACTTATCCCGCGCAGATCTTTCGCACATAGCGGGTAAGTATATCGACCAGTACTATACCCGTTTCGGGATCAGTAAAGATGACCCAGAACCCATTGACCCTGAACGGCTCGCAAGTTCTGTTCTTGGGCTGAATGTGAAAATGCTGCCGCTATGCAGCGATGGAAGTATTCTAGGACTGACTGTTTTCCAGAAATGCGGTTTTACCGTAACCTTGGGGGATGGGACAAAGCTTGTGGAGGTGTTCATGCCGAAGGACGTTGTAATCGATTCCGCCCTTGCGTCAGACAGCTGCACCGGATGCCGGAATTTCACGATAGCGCATGAAGCGGCGCACCATATACTGGCTGACCTGTTTCCGAACGACTACGGAAAAGCAGTCAAGTGCCGTGGGCACATTGCCTATCGGGAACGAAACGGACAGCCCTCATGGGAAGAATGGCAGGCGAATACCCTTGCAGCGGAGCTGCTGATGCCAACATTTCTGGTCAACGCCGAAATAGAACGTGCAGCGCTGTGCCTGCCAAATGGAATCCTGTACAAATCCGCATCGGACCCGAACTATGAAAGAATTCTGGAGATGGCTGCACGGATCGGGGTATCGTGGTCTGCGATCAGGATCAGATTACAGCAGATGCAGGTCATCAACGGAAAACCCATCCACTGCCATCCATTGGACGTCATTCGATTTGGAGAATAATATGACTTGGTCAAATAATCGCTCTTTTAAGAGTAAACCGCTGAACAATATACAGCAGGCACAATTCAGCATTGGCTGGAGGTTTTGTCCGGTTTGCGGACACAAGCTCTACCAAAAAAACGAGAGCTGTTCAGGCTCTATCAGCATAAAGTGCCTCAAGTGCGGTAACATAGCAACAGTTGACTTAGCCTACCGCAGGCGCTGACTTTTTTAGACAAACCACAATTTCAAAAATCGGGTGCATTGCACCCTGAATATGGACTGTTCGTCACCGAGCAACGGGCCATTGCCGCAAGGCAATGTATGAAACGCGCACCAAATAGCCGGGCAACAGCTGATAGAGTGATTCTGCTTTAGAACCGCTCTGTTAGTTGGTTGTCCGGCTATTTTTTTAGCCTTCAGGTAGCCTGCTCCCGTAAAAAGGAGCAGGCTTTATGTTTGTCCGTTTTTCGTGGATGCCCCAAGCGGCGAAATATCCGTAGCCTTCCAAATTTTCGACTTTTTACGACTTATCGAAAATTTGGAGGTTTACGATGTCTTTTAATAAAGGCTATGAGTTGAAGAAGTTTGAAGCACACTGGGAAAAGTTGCGCATCGAGTACGCAGCTGCGGGAATGACGAAAGAGGCCATCCAGAAGATGTACGATTATGACCGTCAGCAATTCAATTCGGAGCGTACCTTTATCGAGCGGACGCAGGAATTCACCGCTCCTGCGTATGAAAGCTCTGAGGAAGAAGCGTCGCCTTTGATGCTACGCTATCAGGATGCGATTACCGTGACAGATACTTACCACGAAACTAAAAGCCGTTTTGCATGGATTGGTGAGATTGAGAACGAGCAGTTGCTTACTGCACTCGAAACTTTGAAAACCGAAGATTTGGAAATCATCACCATGTACGCTTACGAGGGATACGACATCACTGAAATATCTAAAGTCTACGGCGTATCCCGTCCCACTATTAGCATAAAAATCAAGAGAATTACTAAATTTTTGAAAAACTTCAATTTTAATGCTACGAATTGACCCTTCTCGATGGCTCGTAAGTGTAAGGGCAATTCACCAGATGGCGAAAGCCGCTGAACGAAATGTCTGCACTCATGTTCTTTGAAAACTGAATAGTTCCGTCATCTGGTACTCCGATAATGATACTTCCGTAATTCGCGGCCCGGTCACAAAGCAGACGGGGTGGCTGAAATGCCAATGAAGCGGTACAAGTCCGCTGCCAGATGTTCATGCCCCACTCGCAGGGAGCCGAGGGCGAATATGCGAGACCTTTAATCATATTGATCCGGGAACTGTCGGGTACGTTCCACGCATCCGGCAGTTCCCGTTTTTTTACGTACTCTTATTTATTCTTTATCCGAATATTCACTTTTGATACATAGGAGGACACTTTTATGGACGAGTTGAACCCCACGGTGCGCGAGCAGGAGATCTACGAGGAGATGGAGCTGACCCCTGAGATGGTCAAGTCCATCCGAACTCTCTGCGGTACCTGTCTGCGGCACTTTGTGGATGCAAAGGCTTTCAAAATCGCGCTTGTACCCAGCCCAGACCGGAGCATGGACACCTGCACCGTCTGCCAGATGCGGCGCGGCTATGATTATGTGGTCATGCACCGCTGACCCAACCATACCACCATACCTTGAACGAAGCTCGTTGCGGAACATCCGGCAGCGGGCTTTGCACATAACAACATGGAGGTACAATTTTGCAGCAAAACTGGAAATTCCAACGCGGAGACATCTTCTTCACCCATTTCGGGGCGAGCACCGGCTCGGAACAGCACGGTGACCGCCCGGCGGTCATTCTTCAGAATGACGTGGGCAATTATCACTCTCCGACCCTGATCGTTGCGACCATGACAAGCAAGGCGGAAAAGAAAGTAAACCAGCCGACCCACTGCCTGTTGGAAAACGCAGGGTTGAACATGCCGTCTGTCGTGCAGGCAGAGCAGATCTTCACCATCGACAAGAGCCGGGCGCTGAAGTATCTGGGGCATCTGACCCCGGAGGAGATGCGCAGGGTGGATGATGCAGTGCGTATCAGCCTTGCGCTGAACCCCATGGGCAGCATCCAGCAGATAGAGCCTATCCGGCGCTCTACGGCGCTTTACGCGCCGCCTGAGGTGGTGGATGGCAAACCGCCTGTCTACCCCTATACGCCCATCCGGTCGTCCTTTGAGAACGCCGGAAGCATCGATGAAATGATGCTGTACACCGAGTTGCAATCCGCTGTTCATGCCATGATTCAGCGGCTGGAATACAGCTTCACCTTCAATCCCAGCCTGCTCACCAGCCCGAAGCGGAAGCAGCAGGTGACTGAGATCTTAGAGGAAGCCGAGAAGTACATTTGGAGAATCAAGGAGGAAATGCGATGCGCCTGAACGACAACAATTCTTTCATCGGTATCAACCCGCCGTACCAGCTTTCGGTCATCCACAGCAGCAAGCTGATCTATCCCCGCGAGATCTACCAGCGGGGCGTGGAGCGCAAGCGGGTGGAGCTGATCGCCAGAGACTTCAATGAGTACATCGTTAACGAGCCGAAGGTCAGCTTCCGCAACGGCAGATACTATGTGATGGACGGGCAGCACACCATCGAGGGCTGCATCCTCCTCAACGGCGGCGAGGACCGCCCGATCCTCTGCAAGGTCTACACCGGACTGACGATGGAGCAGGAAGCCCTGCTCTTTGCGGAGCAGAACGGTCACGCCGCACCCCTGTCGGCGGGCATCAGGCTGCGCGCCAAGGTGGTGGGCGGCGATGCGCCTTCCAAGGCGTTTGTCGCAGCCACTAACCGGGCGGGGCTTTCCCTCAACTACGACAGTATGCAGCTGAGCGACTACCGCATCGGCTGCGTGGGCACGGCGCTGAAGCTGTACGACCAGCTGGGCGAAGAGATCTACTGCGAAGCTCTGCGGCACATCGTGGAAGCGTGGGAGGGCAAACCGGATTCCTTCCGGGCGGCTGTCCTGCGGGGCGTGATGTACTTTGTGCAGCTGTATCATGGGCAGTACAGCGAGGAGCGGCTTGTCCGTGCGCTGAGCGGCGTCCATCCCATGGAGCTCTACCGTGTCAGCCGGGATAACCCCGCCAAGCTTCCGGGCTGGCGGCGGTACGTTTACCCCATCTACACCACCTACAACGGCAAGTGCAGGAAAGACGCACTGCCGATGAAGTTCTAAGCTCAAATATCTCCTTTGGCAAGTGAGATGGTCCCCGAAAAAGACCATCACACTTTACATATAGTATTTTTTGCTGAATAATAGACATATTGAACTAGAAAGAGAGGACAGGAATGAGCGAGATCGCAGCCTGCACTTTGATTCAGGAAGAGCCTGACCGAAAGACGGAGAGGTATCTGACGATGTTCAAGGACTACCCGGATGTGGTGACGGTGGAGCATCTTCAGGAAATGCTTGGCATCTGCCGGAAGAATGCGTATCTGTTGGTCAAGCAGAATAAGATCCACTCGGCGCGTGTAGGACGCAGCTATAAGATACCAAAACTCTGCGTGGTAGAGTACCTGCTCGATCAGGATCGGCAACTTGGAGGGATGCACCTTTCAAACTCCCTTGTGCCATCCTTGCAAAACACTCCAGAATCTTCTAAACTTATGATGCCTAAGCAAAGGACGTTTGGCTGCGAACAGAAAGGAGCATAACTATGACAAATGTGGCCGGACATTTAAGAGAACAAAACGGTATGTATCAGATGATTCTGAGCTGGAAAGACACAGATGGAAAGCGCAGAACCAAATCCATCAGCACAGGACTTCCTGTTAAAGGAAACAAAAAAAGAGCTGAATCTCTGTTGCGTAAAACACAAAAAGAGTTTAACCCTGAAACGATGCAGCAGGTTTCCGACCTGCCGGTATCGGAATATCTGAACCGCTGGCTTCGGGAAAGCGTGATGAACCTTCCGCCCGAAACCTATGGCAGATATGCTTATGATCTGGGAAGAGTAGTTGTCCCATACTTTGAAAAGAAGCGGCTGTCTTTGAAAGCACTCTCTCCGCGCGATCTGGAAACGTTCTTCCGCTATGAGCGTCAGCAGGAGGAGGCCAGTGTACAGCAGCTTCTGGATTGGCACAAGGAGTTGACCGATGCCCTACAATATGCCGTTGACAATAATTGGCTGAAGGTCAGCCCCATCAAAGAAGTTGACCCCTGCCTTGATAACTCCCCGGTACTTTTCACCGACTTCATCACGGACTGGTTGAAAATGATGAAGTCACGAGTGGAAATCACAACCTATACCAGCTATGAAAGAGCAATCGTTCACAAGATCGTCCCATATTTTGAACCGCTCCACTATACATTGCAGGATATGGAACAGCATCCCAAATACATCCAAGACTTCTACCAGCATGAGTTGGATCGTGGCCTTACGGCAAACACCGTCATTCACTATCACGCCAACATCCGCAAATGCTTGCAGTACGCTTTTCAAATCGGCATGATCCGTTCCAACCCGGCAGATCGCGTTGAACGTCCTCGTAAGGAAAAGTTCAAGTCGGAGATTTACAGCGGTGAAGAACTGGAGCAGCTTTTCAAAGCGATTCAAGGTGACCCTTCGGAGTTTGGCGTTATCATGGCTGCATTCTACGGCCTGCGGCGCAGTGAAGTTGTTGGCTTGAAATGGGATGCCATTGACTTTGAAAACAAGAAAATCAGCATTCAGCATACGGTTGTGACCGCAAAGGTCAACGGAACGCTAACAGAAATCGCACGAGATAAGACAAAAACAAAGTCGAGCTGCCGGACACTTCCCCTAATCCCTGCCTGTGAGCAGATGCTCAATAAAATGAAAAAGGAGCAGGAGCAGAATCGGAAGGTCTGCGGCAAAAGCTATTGCACCGATTATCTTGACTATATCTATGTAGACCCGATGGGAAAACGGATTCGGCCCGATTTCCTGAGCCAGCATTTCCCGGATTTTCTGGTCGCACACCAGATGAAGCGTATCCGCTTTCACGATCTGCGCCATAGTTGTGCCAGTCTGCTCTATGCCAATGGCGTGAGCCTGAAGGAGATTCAGGAGTGGCTGGGGCACAGCGACATCAGCACGACAAGCAACATTTATACACATCTGGATTTCTCCAGTAAGGTATCTTCGGCGAATGCAATCGTCAATATCTTCCCAGAAAACACCAAAGTATAAGAAACTGAGCAGAAAAAGAAAAACAGCCCAAAATCTTTCGATTCTAAGCTGTTTTATGATGGAGTGCCGATGGTGGGACTCGAACCCACATGGTTTCCCGAACGATTTTGAGTCGTTTGCGTCTGCCATTCCGCCACATCGGCTGATATTCAATTTTGAGACATTCGTACCGGTTTCTGAAGATTGGAGGGATGTTCAGGAGGGATGTAAGAAATCCTGCTTCGACAAACCTTCAAAATTCAACGCACACTCGTGAATTTCTCGTACAGACAAGAAAAATCACGAAGCGGATTTTGAGTCCCCCTCGTCTGCCATTCCGACACACCGGCGTATTCTATTTTATAGACAACATAGTTATTATAGCGGATTTTTCTCCCAAAATCAAGATGCAGCTCACAACTCATCAAATTTCTGCAAATTTCCTCTCCCCTTTTGGGTCGCGGGAGTGTATACTGAGAGAGACAACATCGTACCCAAAGGAGTACTCTCTATGAATCATTTTCTTTCTGCCCCCGTTACCGACGCCCAGCGCCAGCGCGACACGCTGTTAGGGGCGCTGGTGGGGCTGGCCCGCTCCACCGTCAACGAGCCGAAGACCGAGGACACCGACCGTGTGCTGGCCTCCGGTCTCCGGCTGGCTGCAGACCCAAACGCTGCCGAAGACGCGCTGCGCCGGATGTACAGCATCGTCGAGACGGAAAAGCACCGCGTCGCCCCCAACTGTGCCACCTGCACCATGCGCTGCGGCAACACCGACAACTACGACCTCGCCCGGCTCTGGGCCGCGCCGGAGGACATCCGCGCCCTCAAACTGCGGCTGCTGGCAGCAGTATTCCGGCTGGCACAGGGCCGCCCGGACGCTTGCGCACAGGAGGTCATTGATCAGGCCCTTTTTGTCCTCGCCGAAGACTGGGACGAGGAACTTCTCGCCCCCGTCGTGAAGCGGGCCGAGGACTGCTGTGCCGGGTAAATTCCCCGGAAATTTCTGCTTTTCCCCGCGCACTGCATTTCTTTTTTCTCCGCTGCGCCGCACACAAATCCGGACAGTTTCTTTTTTCTAGGGCATTCTTTCCCCTTTTTGTCAGAATTTAGCGTTCCGGGCGCAGAAATATGGGGATGATTTTTCCAAAAAATACTTTACAAACGTCAAAGAAATAACTATTATATAAGTATAGTGCTTCCAATCGTTGGCACGAACAGAAAGCGGTCGGACTGACCGGTAATACAGCTTCCGGCCCGGAAATCATCCACGTTTCCAATTTGCAGTGGAATACAGGAAAGAAGGTATAAGCTATGTCTGAGAAAAAGTCTGCTGTCCCCGCAGCGGCCGCTGCTCCTGAGACTCCTGCGGCAGAGCCGAAGAAGCGCAAATCTTCTGGTGCTGCACAGCGGCGCGGCCGTCCCCCGCTCTCCCCGGAGGTTTATGTCGAGTTCGGCACCAACCAGTACAACATCACCGATGTGGTCGAGCGCGCCAAGGCCGATTACCGCACTACCCACAAAGTGGGCGTCCAGTCCTGCAAGGTCTACGTCAAGCCTGAAGAGGGTATGGCCTACTATGTCATCAACAAAGTCTCCGGCAAGCTGGAGCTGTGATGTTCCTCAACACGAACAAAGGCGTCTGCACAGTCATTTGTGCAGACGCCTTTTCTTTTTTATAAGCCGTACAGTTCGGTGTACTTTCGGGTAAGGTACTGGATATAATCCTCAGCACTGAAATCGCCGCAGGCGTTCTTCACCACGTCGGCAGGCTCCATCAGCCCGCCGTACTGGTGGACCTTTTCCCGCAGCCACGCCGTGATGGGTGTGAGGTCGCCCCGGGCCGCTGCGCCCCAGACATCCACGTCCTGCTCCATCCGGCGGAGCATCTGAGCGCCGTAGGCACTGCCCAGCGCGTAAGACGGGAAGTAGCCGAACGCGCCGCCCGACCAGTGGCTGTCCTGTAAACAGCCATCCCGGTCGTTCGGCACCTCGATGCCCAGATATTCCTTATAAAGCTTCGCCCAGACAGCCGGCACATCTTTTGCTTCCAGCGTGCCGCCGATGAGCTGCTTTTCGATCTCATACCGTACCATGACGTGGAGGCAGTAGGTCAGCTCGTCGGCCTCGGTGCGGATGAGGCTGGGCTGAGCCTTATTGACAGCGCGGTAGAACTGCTCTGCGCTCACGCCGCCCAGCTGCTGGGGAAAGAACTCCTGCACCTTGGGATAGATAGCTTTCACGAAGGGCCGCGACCGGCCAATAAGGTTCTCATAGAAACGGGACTGGCTCTCGTGGACGCCCATTGAGACGCCGCCCGCAAGACAGGTGTACTGCAGGTCATCCCGGATGCCCAGTTCATACAGAGCATGGCCGCCCTCGTGGAGGACAGAGTACATCGAGGATGCCACATTGTGCTCGTCGTAGTTGGTGGTGATGCGGACATCCTTATTGTTGAATTCCAGCGTAAAGGGATGCTCCGTCTCACCCAGACCACAATGGCTGCGGTCGAGGCCCATCACCTCCATCAGATAGTCAGCGAAGGCCTTCTGCTGTGCTGCCGGGTACTCCTGATGCAGGAAGCTGTCGTCGATCTGCGGCTTCTCGCCGATTTTGCGGATGAGCGGCACCAGCCCCTCCCGCAGCGTCGCAAAGAAGCTGTCCAGCATCTTCCTATCCACGCCGCGCTCATACTCGTTCAGCAGAGCGTCATAGGGCGCTTTCGAGGCGTCATAATAACCGGCAAAGCGGCGATTGTAGTCTACAAGCTCCTGCAAAACGGGGCAGAACAATGCAAAATCGTCCTGTGCCTTGGCCTTGTGCCAGACGTCGTCCGCCCGGTTGCACAGCTCTTTGTAGGCCATATATTCGTCCGCCGGGATGCGGGTCAGCTGCTCACAGCTGCGGCGAAGCTCTTCCACCGAGGGCGGTTGGATGAACATACTTAAAGCGCGGTCGCCGTAAAATTCTTTGATGCGGCATCCGCCATGTACGTCCACGTCGAACACTACGTTCTGTCCGGCTTCCAGTTGCTTTTCCACCTGCGCTTTCAAGGTGCCGTAGAAGCGGTCTTTGTAGACTTCCTCATATTCCAGGAATTCACCGTTGGCGATGCGTTGGCGGAACTCTTCGGGCGTGAGGAAGAAATATTCCACCCCGTCACGCTCCGTCCCCCGTGGCGGACGGCTGGTTGCACTGATGCTGAAAGCCAAATTCAAGTCCTGTCCCATCAGATAATTGATGAGCGTGCTTTTCCCGCTGCCGCTGGGAGCGGAAAAGATAATCAATTTGCCTGTCATTATCGTCGGTGTGGTTACATTACGTTGAGCACTTGTTCTTTGATTTGTTCCAGTTCGTCTTTCATCTTCACCACGATGTTCTGCATTTCGGCCAGATTGCTCTTGCTTCCCGTCGTGTTGATTTCACGTCCCATTTCCTGGGCGATGAAGCCTAACTTCTTGCCTTGTCCATGACCGTTTTCCATGGTCTCCATGAAATATTTCAAGTGGTTGGCCAGACGCTGTTTCTCTTCGTTGATATCCAGTTTCTCGATATAATAGATCATTTCCTGCTCCAGGCGGTTCTTGTCGTATTCCACCTCAGGGATTGATTTCAGTCCGTCGATGATTCGTGAGCGGATTTTCTCCACCCTCGCCTTCTCAAACGGTTCGATGCTTTCGAGCAGGGCAGCGATATTGTCAATCTTCTCGCTGAACTTCCTCTGGAGAGCCGCTCCCTCCTGCATACGGAATTCGGTGAGCTTTCCGAGAGCCTCATTGATGGCTTTGGTAGCAGCTTCCCATTCCTCGTCGGTGAGAGTCTCCGTTTCTGTCTTCGTCAGCACATCGGGCATTCTCATCAGCGTGGCGAGCCAGTCGGCAGGTTCCGGTATGTTGTTCTTCTGTATAATCTCCTTTATCTGCTTGTAGTAGCCTGCCACGAGCGCTCCGTTCACGGGTGTAGCGTCCACCACGGTATCCTTCTCAATCCAGATGCTGAAGTCCACTTTGCCTCGTGTGAGAGCCTGCGACACCATCTGTCGTATCTGCATTTCCTTTTCGCGATAGATTGGCGCTATACGTGTTGAGAGGTCGAGAGTCTTGCTGTTAAGCGACTTCACCTCAACGTTTATTTTCTTTTCTCCGTATTCCACTACAGCCTTGCCGTAGCCTGTCATTGATTGTATCATGCTTTTATCAATATTAATTGTGCAAAATTACACATTTATTCGTAAATACGTCTATGTGGCGTGTTGTTTTTATCTTCAAGCCGGTCTGCAGACATTATGCACGGACTATGCCAGGAGATAGCCCACGAGCAGCGAACCGTTGTATATCAGCAGGAATGCCGTGATGATGCCCATCAGCGCCCGGAGCGCAAGGAGCCTTCTGCCCTCAGCCTTCTTCATGACAAAGGCGATGGCTATCGGGATTATGAACAGCCAGTGTGCTCCCATGATATATACCTCGTTGAGACCGAAGCCGAGAATCACATGTACGGTGAAGTCTATACCGAAGCCCAGGAGTGCCATCCACAGGAAGCGGCTCTTCCTGCCACACCATATTCCAAAGAGAAACAGCAATACGATGGCAGCCTCTACGATAT
>OLWZ01001384.1_pt1 | contig 10782 bp, 8 predicted proteins | sample 1674011 | NCBI WGS metagenome assembly OLWZ01 (sample SAMEA103958137, study PRJEB25191) | human gut metagenome | biome: human-associated habitat [ENVO:00009003]; feature: intestine environment [ENVO:2100002]; material: feces | place: Germany | collected 2013/2015 | reverse complement strand
TTGCAAAAGCAAGAAGGTTTGCAGATGAGCCTGAGTTTACAAGTGAAACATATTTAACGCCGAGATATTTGCCGAAGTCCTTTTCAAACTTATCGCAATATCTGCCGGCTGTAAGCCAAAACTCAAGAGCCGAGTCAACAAGATTTGTCATTTCTTTATTATCAAACACACGGCTTGCATAAGGAATTCTGTCGCCCTCTTTATATGGCGGTTTTGCCTTAAATTTGTCGCAGTATTCCGCAACCATTGCAAGTATTTCTTCTTTTGCCTGTTCCTCTGTCTTATTTTCTAACATTCAGTCAGTCCTCCAATTCAAAAAATTCATTAATTTGTTTATCCATAATAGCGGAAATATCTCCGCCGTCAAAATATACTTTGGTCCATTCAACAATCTTTTCAACTGCCTCTTCAACGCTCCAGCGTGGCTGCCAGCCGAAAACTGTTTTAACCTTAGTTGTATCAAGCCTTAAAAAGTTAGCCTCATGAGGCGCATTAGCCTCGCTTACATCTTTCCAGCTTGCGCCGTCGCCCCAAAGCTTGCAGAAAAGAGTAACAAGCTCACCCGTAGTTCTGCAATCGCAATCATTAGGACCTACGTTATAATATCCCTCAAGCTCGTGATTTTTATATTGAGCCTCAACTATCATAAGATAAATTTTAAGTGGCTCAAGCACGTGCTGATAAGGCCTTGTCGAATTAGGATTACGAACAATAATAGTATCGCCTTTTTCAACCGCCCTTACACAGTCGGGAATAATTCTGTCATTTGCAAAGTCACCGCCGCCGATAACATTACCTGCCCTTGAAGTAGAAACAGCAACACGGCCGTCAGTAAAAAATGACTTTTTATAGCTGTGAGTAACAAGCTCAGAGCAAGATTTACTGTTTGAATAAGGGTCATATCCGTCAAGCGGCATATCCTCTGTAAAAGCAACGTTAGTTTCCTGATTTTCATAAACCTTGTCCGTCGTGATATTAAGGAAAGACTTAACGCAATCAAAAAGCCTTACACACTCGCAAATATTTACAGTACCCATTACGTTGGTTTCATAAGTGTAAACAGGCATTTTATAGCTGTCACGAACAATCGGCTGAGCGGCAAGGTGGAACACAAGTTCCGGCTGCTCCTTTTCAAAAACTTCTTTAAGCTTATCAAGGTCACGAATGTCCGCAATATATGACGTCATTTCATTTTTAATACCCGAAAGTTCAAAAAGACTCGGATTTGTAGGCGGGTCAATTGAATAACCTACTACATTTGCGCCGGCATTTACAAGAATTTTGCAAAGCCAAGAGCCTTTAAAGCCCGTATGACCTGTTACAAGCACTTTTTTTCCTTTATAAAACGATAAATCCATATTTTTTACCAAACCTTCCACGGAGCAGTGCCGTTTGCCCACATTTCTTCAAGCTGCATCTTCTCTCTCAGGGTATCCATAGGCTTCCAAAAACCGTTATGAATATATGCGTCAAGCTCGCCCATAGAAGCAACTGTTTCAAGAGGAGCTTTTTCAAATACTGTTGAATCGCCCTCGATAAAATCGAAAATCTTAGGTTCAAGCACCATAAAGCCTGCATTGATGCGGCTGCCGTCCATATCGCTCTTTTCTCTGAACGAAGAAATGGTAAGGTCGTCCTCAATACCGAGGCAACCAAAACGCTGACCTACCGAAACAGCAGTCATAGTTGCAATATGGCCGTGTTCCTTATGAAATTCAACAAGCTTGTTAATATCAACGTCTGCAACGCCGTCGCCGTAAGTAAGCATAAAAGGCTCATCGCCGATATAAGGCTGAATACGCTTTACTCTGCCGCCTGTCATTGTATCAAGGCCGGTATCGACAACAGTAACCTTCCAAGGCTCTGCATGCTCGCTGTGAACAGTCATTTTATTAGATGCGGTAAAATCAAATGTAACATCTGAGCAATGAAGAAAATAGTTAGCAAAATATTCTTTAATTGCATATTGCTTATAGCCTGCGCAAATTACAAACTCGTTATATCCGTAATGGGAATAAGTTTTCATAATATGCCAAAGGATAGGATAGCCACCGAGCTCAATCATAGGCTTCGGCTTGTTTTGGCTTTCTTCGCTGATGCGGGTACCGTATCCGCCTGCAAGAATTACTACTTTCATTTTTAACCTCCGTTATGTTTATGCCGAATAAAATATATATTCTGACATATTATTATAATAAACCATTTACAGTTTAACATATCAACATACTCTTTGCAACAAAAATATTTTTCGTTCTATAAAAATCGAGCATATTCGGCGCTTTTACAAATCATTTAAAAAAGCTTGTGATAAATCAAAAAAGCAAAAGGAATAATGTAAACCGCAATGCCTGCAATGCAAAACGCCAATGAATAAAGCACATAAACAAACGAGCAAAGTGCCTTTGGAGCAAGCCTTTCTTTTCTTCTAAGAATCAAAACAACAGCAAAAAGCACGGCGCTTACAACACTTATTATCACGCCTGTTTTAAAGCCTGTCGGAATAAATTTCATTGAAATATTATTGCTTTCGCCGTTTAATTCAACCGCAGTCAAAAGCGACATAACACTTCTGACTTCGGCATTTTTACCGTTTACGTCGGCACTCCAGCAGCCGTTATATTGCAAAGGAATCAGCAATACTTTATCTTTGTTTTCAGCCTTTACATTCTTAATATCAAGCGAATAATTATGAGCCGAAACGTCGCCAAAATTGTTATACATATCGCAAACCTTTTGAAGCTTTTCAAGGCTCATAAGACCAATTTCAACGCCGAAATTTTTATTTCTTATATCATCGTCGCCGAGATTGTTTTTCCTGAAATTCTTTTGGTCTTGATACTTGCCCTCTTTAAGCTCAAGCCTTATTTCGACCTCTTTATCCCCCAAATCGCCGAGGCAAATAAGATTTCTGTTAAATCTGCCGGGATACTTTTTTGCTTTTTCTCTGTCAATCGACGGTATTCTTAAAGCCTTACCGTCAACGTAAATCCTTACTCCGCCCGCACCGTCAAGCTTAAAATAGGAAATATTGCCTTTTTTTGATTTAAAGGTATAAATTTCCGTTTCATCCGTCTTTGATTTAAGTGCAAGATTTCCGTTTTCAACTATATTTTCATCAGTCGAGGTAAGGAATTTATAAAGCTGATTGTTAAGCTCCATCCAATTTGCATTTTCAACCTTAATATCCAAAATGCTCTTATCAACAGCCATTGCATAAGGCAAGGTATATTTGCACTTATAGTAATTATACCCTTTTTTCTTGGAAATTTTATCGTAAAGCTCAGGGCTTTCGCTTTTAACTGAAAGAACATTTTTAATGCCCAAAATCGCATCCGTAAAAGCAGTTCCTCCGCTGTCATGAAGGCGTGTGTATTCACTGCTGTAACCAAGTGAAATAAGCGAGCTTTGAATATCGGACGGAATAAGATGAGTCCAATCGGCAAGCGTTGCTCTTTGCATAATTGTGCCGTAATTGCAGTTTAAAGTAGTGCCTACGGTTTTAATTCTGTCTGTTTTTGAAGTTTCGATATCAAGCTTTTTGACAAGTGACTGCGACGTTGAAATATACTGAGGATTATGCTCTTTTTCAAGCATATCCGTCTGCCAATAAGGAATAAAAATCACACTCAAAGCAAGCGTTTCGGCAAGTACAAGCGAAAGCGCCGCTCTGTAATCAACCACCTTGTTTTTGCTGCAAAAAATAACAAGATAAATTGATATCAAAACAGGCATTGCATAAAGCACGGAATACTTAAATTCATAAGCGCCGTCAAGCTTTTTAAGCACAAAATACGTTAATACCGTAAGGCAAACAAACAAAGCAAAATTGAATAAAACAAGCAAAGCGTTTTTCCCTGTTTTTTCGTTAAAATTCAGCTTATTTAATTTTAAATATTTTGAATAATATCCTGCCGCCCAAACAAACGAAAATGCAAGCGCATAGCCCATTCTCATAGGAAAATATTTATAATCGCCGAAATGCATTAACGCATTGGCACCCTCACAAACGATAAGCACGGCAAGAAGCAAAATATTAAGCACAAAAAAGATATTGATTTTCTTGTTTTTTCTGTTTTTAATTATACCCAAAATCATTACGGCAAGCGGTAAAGAAACGCAAAACAGCATTGCCCATTTATCGTCACTCTTGCAAACATAAGTCCTTACGATTTCAAGATACTGTTTTACGATTTGTGAAAAATCAAAACCCGTTTCGCTCAAAAATCTTTCGCTTGAAAGAGTTTGCGAAAGCTTAGGCAAAAGAACAACACCGGATAACCCAAAGCCCAAAACGGTTGAAAGTCCGAGTTCAAAGGCACGTCTTTTTCTGTTTTCTTTATTGTCTATTGTTTTAATATACAAAAAGCTCATAAAGAAAACGTAAAAAACAAGCAAAATAAAAACATAGTATCCGCAAAGCACATTAAGCACCGTCATTAATACATAAGGCAAAATTTTGCCTTTTTTCATAAGCGCATACCATGCGAGCATATAAAGAGGAAAAAGCAAAACGGTATCCTGCCATGCATTCGTGTAATACATAACGGAAAAGCCGCAAAAGGCATAGCAAATTGACAAAAGAGTTGTCATAAACGGTTTAGATTTAGTTGCTTTTTTTAAAAAAATCGCAGAGGTGAAAGCCGAAAGCGAAAAAGTCATTATGACATAAAGACCCATCGCTTTTCCCACAAGGCGCCTCGGCAAAACAAGAAGCGCAATCCAAAATACAGACAGCGAAGCGTTTGCCGTATCGTTAACACCTAAGCCCGAATACCAATTAAAGCAAAGCGCCGTATCCTTAGTGTGCAATGCATCCCAAATATGATAAAAATTAGGTATAATTCCCTGCGCCATATCATAGTATTCAACATTATTGCTGCCGAAAGGATATATTTTTCCAATTATAAAACAGGCAAGAAGTATTGCCGCCGTTATGAACGGTGCAAGCAATAAGTCATAATTTTTTCTGATACTGATTTTGTATTTATCGTACATAAAATTTTCCTCGACTTTTTTAATATAAACAGTATAACACAATGAATTTTATTTTTAAAGAGTTAATGTAAATACAACATATATCCCAAACAAAAAGTATGTATCGCAATACCTTGTGTATATATAATTTTATACAGTAAATTTTAAAAAACGCTTTACTTTTGGGTAAGATAATGTTATAATTGTCTAAAATCCCGATACAATTGTATTATTTAGATTGAGGTGTATTAATTATGAAAAAAATCATTTCATTAGTTATTGCAGCTATGATGGCTGTATCTATGTTTGCAGTAACAGTTCCAGCTATGGCAGCTAACGTAAGCAGCCCTACAGCAGCTACTCTTGAAGAGGGTAAAGCTCAAACTACAGTAAACGGCGAAACAAGACAGGGCGTTACTTACAGCGTAAACGCTCAGACTAAGAAGTCGGTTACTTTCACTTATAACGGTGAAGGCACTTTCAAGAGCTGGACAGATAACCTTTCAGTACTCGGTCTTGCTGAAGGCACAGATTATACAAAGGTTTTGAATGCTGACGGTTCACAGACTATCACATTCATTTCTCAGAAGGCTATCACTTCTTGGAACAACGGTTCAGTTGTTGTAAACGCAGTTGTTGAATTTGCAGATGATACTACACAAGCAACTGAAAAAGACACAACAAAGGCTACAGAGCCTAAGAAGAATTCTTCTTCAAAATCTCCTGCAACAGGTGCATCAAGTGCTGTTATGGCAGGTGCAATTGCAGCAGCAGGTGCAGGTATTGCAGTTTTAGCAGCTACAAAGAAGAAAGAAAATGACTAATTAGTATTCATATAATTAACCTGTTTGCTTTTGCAAGCAGGTTTTTTATTTTGTTGTAATAAAAATAATATAAATTTACATTATTACTATATTATTTTTATTTAATTTATGATATACTATACTTGTTTTAAAATGAGATTACTCGGTGATTAAAATGAACGATAATGAAAATGCAAAAGGAAACGAACTTAATAACAAGAAAAAAAAGAATATCAAGCTGATTGTAATATTTTTAGTTGTTTTCGTGTTGATTTTTGTCGGTGTTTATTTCGGCGGCTCATATCTGCAAAAGAGAAACGAAACGCCATCGCAAAGCGGCACTGTAAACACAACTGCATCTCAAAGCGTTGAGAGCACAGTTAAAAACCCGATAGATTTCAAATCTCTTGAAAAGAAGAACAGCGAAATTTATGCTTATATAAAAATAGACGGCACAAAGGTTGATTATCCCATTGTGCAAAGCAAGACAGACGACGCTTTTTATTTGAGGCATAAGGCGGAGGACAAATCGTGGTCGGCAAGCGGTGCGGTTTATACCGAGGCTGCCAACAGCAAGGATTTCAACGATTTTGTGACCGTGATTTACGGGCATAACGGATATTCGGACACTTTTTTTACAACACTTCATTATTTTGAAAAAGAGGATTTCTTTAATTCTCACCCATATTTCTACATTTATACCCCTGAAAGAAGGCTTACATATCAAATTATTTCAGCCTTTAAATATGACAACCGTCATATACTTAATAGCTTTGACTTTAACAAGGAAGAATCAATCAAGCAGTGGCATGATACAATTCAAAACCCGTCGTCAAGCCTTAAAAATGTGAGAACACAGCTTGATAAACCGCTTGGAATTAACAGTAAAATCGTTGTTCTTTCAACATGTATTACAAACCAAAAAAGCAGTAGATATTTAGTTTGCGGAGAATTAGTAAAAGATGAAAAAACCAATTGACCCTAATTTAGACAATATTCTTGATGATATTTTGGCTTCAGAAAGCAAAGCAAGTGAAAGCGTTTTGCCTAAAAAGGAGCAAATCAGCGAAGAAATAAAAAATGAAATAGAAGAAACGTTAAATTCGAGTGACGAAGGAGAAAATATTGATTTTTCGTTTGGCGAAAACGTACCGGCAACGGAGAAAAAAGAGAACGCAGCGCAAAAGTCGGATTTTGAAATTACTCCGAAAAGCGAAAGTGAAATTCATCGTTCGGCGCACAGTTCATCGGGCGAACATCATCACTCATCAGGCAGTCATCATCATTCAAGCGAGCATCATCACTCCTCGCACCATCACACCGACGGCTCGCATCATTCACATTCTTCAAGTCATCATTCCTCACACCACCGTCATCACAAGAAAAAAATGAGTATTCCGGCAAAAATCGGAATTTCGGCGCTTGCAATAATTTTAGCGGTAATCCTTGCATTTGTCGGCACATTTGCTTTTCTTGAATCAAGAGGTAAGAATGAGCTTAAAAACGTTCCCGACCAAACAAATTATCAGGAAACGATTGAATATAACGGCAATAAATATGTTTATAACAGCGACGTTATCGCAATTGCATTTATGGGTGTTGACAAGCGTGATTTAGGTCTTGACAACGGAAGCGTAGGTACAGGCGGGCAGAGCGACGCCGATATTTTGCTTACAATCAATACAAAAACAGGCAAAGCAAAGGCAATTGCCATTCCACGTGACACTATGGTTGACGTTGACCTTTACAGTGAAAGAGGAATTTTCCTCAGAAGTGAAAAAATGCAACTTTGCTTAAGTTACGCTTACGGCGATGGCAAGGCAAAATCAGCAGAGAATACCGCAAATTCAATCAGCCGTATTCTTTATGATGTGCCTATCACCAAATATTTTGCGCTTGACCTTAACGGAATTGCTCCGATTAATGATTCAATCGGCGGTGTAACCGTTGACTCGCTTTATGATTTTAAAGACATTGGAATTAAGAAAGGCGACAAAATCAAGCTTACGGGCGATATGACTGAAAAATATGTAAGGCAGAGAGATATGGACACTGTAAATGCCTCTCTTAACAGAACCGCAAGGCAGGTTCAATATGTTAAGGCTTTTGCATCTCAGGTTATTCCTGCCGTTACCCAAGATTTCAGTGTTGTTACAAGGCTTTATGACACCGCAAGCAAATACAGCACGACTAATCTTTCGCTTTCCAATGTAACATATCTTGCATCTCTTATGCTTTCAAAGGGTATTACAAATTTCGACACCGTAACTCTTGAGGGCGATATGCAGGAAAGCACGAAAAAAGATTATGCCGATTTTGTTTATGCGGAGTTTTATCCCGATAAGGATAAGCTTATGCAGTTAGTGCTTGATACGTTTTATACCAAGCAGGACAAATAATTAAATTTCTAATATAATCCCTCCTTGCGAGGTTTATATTATATATTATACTTAAAGCTTACGTTGTAAGCAGAAAGGCTATAAGTTATGAATAAAGAAACTAAAAAAATGCTTTCTTTAAATGCCACAAAAATAAGAATGGGCATTATCGAAGGCACACATTCGGCTAAAGCAGGTCATCCGGGAGGAAGTCTTTCCTCGGCTGATTTATTTGCATATTTATATTTTGCCGAGATGAAAAACATTGACCCTAAAAATCCTAAAGCAGAAAACCGTGACAGATTTGTTCTTTCAAAAGGTCACTGTGCACCCGGTCTTTACAGTGCGCTTGCACTTAAAGGATTTTTCCCGTTTGAGGATTTAAAAACACTTCGTCATATTGACTCATACCTTCAGGGCCATCCTAATATGAATACCGTTCCCGGAATTGATATGTCAACAGGTTCTCTCGGTCAGGGTATCAGCGCTGCCGCAGGTATGGCAAAGGGAGCTAAATATTTGGATAAGGATATCAACGTTTACACTCTTTTGGGTGACGGCGAGATAGAAGAAGGTCAGGTTTGGGAAGCTATGATGTTTGCAAGCCAATATAAGCTTGACAATCTTTGCGTTATCGTTGACGTAAACGGTCTTCAGATTGACGGCAAGTGTGAGGACGTTATGAACGCTGAGCCTATTGATAAGAAAATGGAAGCTTTCGGCCTAAACGTTATCAAAATTAACGGCAACGATTTTGACGAGCTTGAAAAGGCATTTAATGCTTTCCATGAAAATATCGGCTCAGGTAAGCCTTTCGGTATTATTATGAAAACAGTTAAGGGCTTAGGCGTGTCATATATGGAAAATCAGGTTGGTTGGCACGGCAAAGCACCTAACGATGAGGAATATGAAATTGCAATGAACGAGCTTAAAGCAAAGCTTGCAGAAATTGAGGAGGCGTAATTATGGCAGAAATTAAGAAAATAGCTACACGTGAAAGCTACGGTAATGCGCTTAAGGAATTGGCAAGCGAAGGTGCCGACAAGCTTGTAGTATTGGACGCTGACCTCTCAGCAGCAACAAAAACAGGAATTTTCAAAAAAGCATATCCGGACCGTCATTTTAACTGCGGTATTGCAGAGTCAAATATGATGTGCGTTGCCGCAGGACTCAGCACAATGGGGCTTGTTCCATTTGCTTCAAGCTTTGCAATGTTCGCCGCAGGCAGAGCATTTGAGCAGGTTAGAAATACAATCGGTTATCCTCATCTTAATGTTAAAATCGGCGCAACACATGCAGGTATTTCAGTTGGTGAGGACGGCGCTTCACACCAGTGCTGCGAGGACTTTGCGCTTATGCGTTCAATTCCGGGTATGGTTGTTATTTGCCCGGCTGACGATATCGAGGCAAGGCAAGCTGTAAAGGCAGCATATAAGTATGAAGGTCCTGTTTACCTCAGATTCGGCAGACTTGCTGTTCCTGTTTTCCACAGTGAGGATTATAAATTTGAAATTGGCAAGGGCGAAGTTATCAAAGAAGGCTCAGACGTTTCAATTATCGCAAACGGCCTTATGGTAAACGAGGCGATTGAAGCAGGCAAGGCTCTTGAGGCTAAGGGTATCAGCGCAGAAATTATCAATATTGCAACAATCAAGCCGCTTGACGAGGAGCTTGTTATAAAATCGGCTAAGAAAACCGGCAGAGTTATCACTGTTGAGGAGCATAACATTATCGGCGGTCTTGGCGAGGCGGTTTGCGCTTGCCTTAGCGAAAATTGCCCTACTCCCGTTAAACGTATCGGCATTAACGACGAATTTGGACACAGCGGTCCTGCTGTTGAACTTCTTAAGCAGTTTGGTCTTTCGGCAGAGCATATTGCAGAGGTTGCTCAAGATTTTGTAAAATAATCAAATATGAAATAAAAAACAGCACCCCTTGGAGTGCTGTTTTTTTATGCTGTTAAACTGTTATAATTGAATTTGCGAGGTTTAAAAACTAAATTGTTTTAACAATATTCATTTCCATTGATTCTTCTGCTTTTTTATTAACCTCTTTTGGACTTTTAAATGTAGGAATAACAGAGCGAAGCGCTTCTCTTGCCAAGTCGTTATTCTTAGAATTGACCGCATTTTTAAGAACAGAGAGCTTTTGCTCGACCTCGTCGTAAGAAATCGGCTTTTCCTTTTCAATAAAAATCAAATCATTTTCCGTAGTATCCAACTCGTCAGTTCTTACAAGCAGTTCCTCATAAAGCTTTTCGCCCGGACGAAGACCTGTTTCAATAATTTCAATATTTTGTGCGGCAGAAAGTTTAATCATATTCTTTGCAAGGTCATAAATCTTAATCGGCTGACCCATATCAAGCACAAAAATTTCACCGTTTTTAGCTATTGCACCCGATTGAAGCACAAGCTGCGAAGCCTCCGGAATAGTCATAAAATAACGAATAATTCTCTTATCCGTAAGCGTTACAGGGCCGCCTGCCGCAATTTGCCTTTTAAACAGCGGTATTACTGAGCCTGCCGAGCCGAGAACATTGCCAAATCTTGTGCAAGAGCACTTAACCTTGCCCCTTGCGGCATAAGATTGCGCAATCATTTCGCACATACGCTTTGTTGCACCCATAA
>OLWZ01001369.1_pt1 | contig 10882 bp, 5 predicted proteins | sample 1674011 | NCBI WGS metagenome assembly OLWZ01 (sample SAMEA103958137, study PRJEB25191) | human gut metagenome | biome: human-associated habitat [ENVO:00009003]; feature: intestine environment [ENVO:2100002]; material: feces | place: Germany | collected 2013/2015 | reverse complement strand
CTGAGCCATGCGTCGTTCACCATATTGACACCGCCGAAGCGCATTGCCGCGCTTACCACACCCATCAGCGCACCGCCGGCGATGAAGCCCGACGCAATGAGCGTACCGCGGTCGAGCCGCGCCTTGTTCACGGCGTCATCCTTCGAGCGGGTCGAGACGTACCAAGCCACCAGACCGCCCACCACCAGCGGGGCGTTCAACTCCATGGGGATGAACATCCCCAGCGAGAAGGCCAGCGCCGGCACACCGATCGAGGTGAGCACCAGCGCCAGCACGGCGCCGATGAAATAGAGCACCCACGGCGTCGTGCCGCCCTCCATCAAGGGCTGGATCACGGCCGCCATCGCATTGGCCTGCGGCGCCACGAGCGCACCCTCGCCCACGAAACCGTAGGTGCGGTTGAGCACGATCATCACGCCCGCCACCGTCGCCGCCGAAACGGTCGTGCCGAGGAATTTCCACGCCTCCTGCTTGGCCGGCGTCGTACCGATCCAGTAGCCGATCTTCAAATCGGTGATGAAGCCTCCGGCCATCGAAAGGGCCGTACAGACCACGCCGCCGATGACCAGCGCGGCCGTCATGCCGCTCTTGCCGCTCAGTCCGATCGAGACGAGCACCAGCGACGAAAGGATCAGCGTCATGAGCGTCATGCCCGACACGGGATTCGTCCCCACGATGGCGATGGCGTTGGCCGCCACGGTCGTAAAAAGGAAAGCGATCACGAAGACGATCGCGAGCGCCACGAGCGTCTGCGCCCAGTTGCCCAGCACGCCGAACTGGAAGAAGACCAGCAACGCCGCCAGCGTGGCGATCACGACCGTGAGGATCAGCCGCATCGTCAGTATTATATTAAGGATGTAACGGTCTTAACCGATTATAATCCGATGGGGGTAGGAGAGGACGCTAGTTTCATGGCTACAGATACGATGCTCAGCGCAGGGGTGAATATCGTATATGGCCGAAACGGGAAGAGTATCCGTCCGAGCGTGCTTCGGAGGAGTACTTATATTCGTCCGGGGCAATTATTTAGTGAGAAGAATATAGAGCAGACCTATTCAGCGTTCGCTTCTCTAAGGGCTTTGAGGAACGTAAATATACGTTTTACGGAAGTAGAGGAGCGGGATACGATGAAGTTGGATTGTTACATTCTCACTTCTCCCGCGAAGATAAATACGGTGGGAGTGGATTTGGAAGGTACTAACTCGGCGGGTGATTATGGGTTTGCCTCCAGCTTGAATTATCAGCATAGGAATATCTTCCGAGGATCGGAGCTGTTCTCGGCGAGGGTGAGAGGGGCTTACGAGGCGTTATCCGGAAATAAGGCGAATGGCTTTGGTAATTACTGGGAGTTAGGTGCGGAAGGATCCTTGCTGTTTCCTCGTTTCTTGTTCCCGTTCTTGAGTTCGGATTTTCGTAGGCGGCTACGTGCGTCAACTGAAGCGAAAATAAGTTACAACCTGCAAAAACGTCCGGAGTATACGAGGGCGATTCTATCTGGTGGTTGGAGTTATATTTGGCAAGATCGGGGTAATACACAGGCACGCCATACCTTTAAGCTTGTAGACTTGAATTATGTGTATTTGCCGGATAAGAATATGGACTTTATCAATAGCTTGCCGGATTATATGGTGTTGTATAACTATACGAACCATTTTATCATGAGTTCGGGATATACTTATTCCTTCAGTAATTATTCTCCCCAGAATCGTTTGAGAAACACGCATTCCCTACGTGCGTCGGTCGAGGTCGCAGGGAATTTGTTGAGTGCCTTTTCGCATCTTACGGGGGCGAAGAAAAATGATGACGGTTATTATGAGTTGTTTGGTACGGAATATGCGCAATATGTGAAATTGGATTTCGATTTTAGTAAAGGAATCGTGCTTGACAGTCGTAACAAGTTAGCTTTCCATATAGGAGTGGGAGTGGGGATGGCTTATGGTAACTCAAACTATTTACCTTTTGAGCGTGCTTATTTCTCGGGGGGAGCGAATAGTGTCCGGGGATGGTCTGTACGAGAGTTAGGTCCGGGTAGTATGGAAGTTGACAGCACGACTTCTTTCGCTCTTCAATCGGGGGATATCCGCTTGGATTTGAACTTGGAATATCGAACGAAACTTTTTTGGAAGTTTGAATTGGCGGCTTACATAGATGCCGGAAACATATGGACCCGGAATGTATCTGATGAACGCTATAAGGCTGGAAACTTTGATTTCTCTCGTTTTTACAAGGAGATCGCTGTTTCCTATGGTTTGGGACTTCGTTTGGACTTTGATTTCTTTCTACTACGTTTAGATACAGGCTTCAAGGCTTATAATCCTCAGGAGAAAAAGTCTAGGCGTTGGGCGATAACCCGTCCTAATTTCAAGGATAATTTCGCCTTGCATTTTGCCGTTGGTTATCCATTCTAAATTCAATATGTAAAAAAGTGTACTAAAAGTTTGCAAGGAAAAGAAAAATCCTTACCTTTGCACCACGAAAATAAGGATGGTCAGGTAGCTCAGCTGGATAGAGCAACAGCCTTCTAAGCTGTGGGTCCTGGGTTCGAATCCCAGCCCGATCACGAGGGAGATTCTAAAAGAGTCTCCCTTTTTTGTGTCATAACTTCGTTGGCAAAGTATCTTAGGTGCGTGAGCCGATGTACTTAAGATACTTTTTTGGGGGGAGGGATCGACAAGAGGTTCTTTCTTTTTCCGACTGTGTCTTGTCCTGAAATAGCTTGACACTTTTAAGGGGCTAAAAAGTATAGAAATGATCAAAAGAAAGCCCAAAAGAGTGTTCACGGAACCCTTTAAATTATCCGTGTTACGCGAGTATTACAGTAGCGGAATGAGCAAGTATGCGATAACGAAGAAATATTCTTTGAGCCCTCCTTGCATATATAGATGGCTAAAAGAATACCCAGTGGGATCGGACCAGTTACCTTTGCCATCAGAAACAAAAGAGAGGTTACAGATGGTTCCCAAGCAATCGGATTTGACAGATATGGAGTCCCTTCAAAAGCGCATAGAGGAATTGCGTCGTTCTTTGGAGCTGGAGAAGATGCGTAGCCGTGCCTTCGAGAAGATGATAGAGATAGCGGAAGAGGAAGAAGGCATCAGTATATTCAGAAAAGATGGTGCCAAACAGTAACGGCGTTACGTGAGGAGTATCCCCATGAGAGTGTGGCTACCCTTTGCGGGCTGTTTGGAAAGAAACGCCAATGGTATTACGCGAACATGAAGGCGGATGTATCGGAGAGACAACGCGTCAAGCTTCTTGCTGACATGATAGGCTATTATCGTCTTTGTTGTCCCCGTATCGGAGGTTTCAAGCTGTTCCATTTACTGGAAAAGGATTTGGGACATGCTGTGACCCTCGGGCGAGACTCGTTCTTAAAGGTTTATGAATCAAAAGGCTTTAAGCTCAATCCCAACAAACGTAGGCGTACGACAGACTCCAATCATGTCTATAAAAGGTACCCCAATCTTATCAAGGGAAAAGACGCGCGGTATTCCAACGGACATCACGTACGTGTGGATATTGGGGGACGTGTTGTACTTGCATCTTGTCACCGACGCCTATTCGCACGCCGTATTGGGCTGGTGCCTATCCGACAGTCTCAGCGCCTCGCATACGACAGAGGCCTTGCGCATGGCGATCCGGATCGCCGGAGGCGGCAACCTTTGCGGTACCATACACCACTCGGACAGGGGGTCACAATACGCCAGCGAGGCTTACGTCAGCTGCCTCATGGAGCATCACATACGGATAAGCATGACAGAAGGATATGAGCCGACAGACAACGCCATGGCGGAAAGACAGAACGGGATCTTCAAGGTCGAATGGATATACGAGCAGGAAATGTACAGGGATAAAGAACAGGCGATCAATGAGATCAATCGTATGATTGACTTTTATAACAACCGAAGACCTCATATGAGCATCGGAATGGAGTGCCCGATGGAGGTGTATAAAGGCAAACTGCCGGGGAAAAATCTTTGGCGAAAAAGACCCTGATTCTTTTTGATTCCTTACATTTGTACGCCGAGAATATGGATCACTCTGGTATATCCATTGTCCATTCTTGATGACAGGCTTTTTGGTAGGCTTTATCAGAGAGTGACAAGTAAGCCAGGAGGATCATGAGTTTATTGACAAGTAAAGTTGTTTAACTACCCCAAAAGTGACAAGTGATTTTAGGAATGGACAGGATTGAGGAATATGCCGTAAAAGTAAGTACTACTTACTTTGTCATTTAATATATACTGCAAGTGGCATAGAAGATATACTGTCCTTTCCACGGGTTTCTACCAAGCTGGCATTTAGGCTGATTTTAGAACTTCGTAGCATAAAAAAATCCCCCGCAGAAGGGCGAGGGAACCTAATGTTTTCACAACGGAATAATCCTTATTGTGATTTGCTTCATTTTAGTATGACAAATATATGAAATGGAATGCTTGCGTGCAAGTGTTTCTGAAATAAAATTTTTATATTTGGGAAAATGTAAAGATAACATACTATGAAAAGGATTTTAGGCTTGGATTTAGGGACAAATAGTATAGGGTGGGCGTTGGTGAACGAAGCTGAAACAGATGAGGAAGTCTCGTCAATCATCCGATTAGGTGTGAGAGTAAATCCTTTGACAGTAGATGAAACGCAGAACTTTGAAAAAGGGAAAAGTATCACTACAAATGCGGAAAGAACTCTTAAAAGAAGTATGCGCCGTAATTTGCAGCGATATAAATTACGTCGTGATGCGTTGGTTGAATTTTTGAAAGAGCTGGGTTTTATTACCGACGAAACTATCCTTTCGGAACAAGGAAACAGAACTACGTTTGAAACCTGTCGTTTACGGGCTAAAGCTGCTGAAGAAGAGATTTCTTTAGAGGAACTATCCCGTGTCTTATTGATGATTAATAAAAAACGTGGATATAAAAGTAGTCGAAAGGTAAAAAAGGAAGAAGATGGAGTTTTGATTGATGGAATGGAGATTGCTAAAAAGCTGTATGAGGAGGATTTGACTCCGGGGCAACTTTGTTCGCAGTTACTTGAATCGGGCAAGAAAGTTTTGCCAGACTTTTACCGTTCTGATTTGCAAGAAGAGTTGGATAGAATATGGAGTGTTCAAAAGCAATTTCATCCTGATGTTTTCTGTGATGCCGCCAAAGAAGAAATCAAAGGAAAAAACAGAAGCCAGACATGGGCTATCTTGGCTAACTATTTTGTTTGGAAAGAAGAAGTGGTTGGCTGGAATGACAGAGAAGCAAAGAATGAAACGATAGAAAAAGAATGTAAACTTGTCGGTCTTAAACGGACGACTAAGGGGTATGAACTGAAAAAGGAAAATTATCGTTGGCGTGCGCAAGCTCTTACTGAACAATTAGGTTTGGAAGAGATAGCCGTAGTCTTGCAAGAGATCAATGGTCAGATAAATGCGTCTAGTGGTTATTTGGGAGCCATTAGTGATAGGAGCAAAGTGTTATACTTTAATCATCAAACGGTCGGACAGTATCAGATGGCTGAGTTAGACAAGAATCCCCATGCAAGTTTGCGCAATATGGTATTCTATCGGCAGGATTATTTGGATGAATTTGATAGAATTTGGGAAAAGCAGGCAGAATTTCATAAGGAATTGACAGCTGAATTGAAAAAAGAGATTCGCGATATGATCATCTTTTACCAACGACGTCTGAAAAGTCAGAAAGGCTTGATTAGTTTCTGTGAGTTTGAAAGGTTGGAGATTGTAGTAGAAAAGGATGGAAAGAAACAGACCAAAGTCATAGGATGCAAGGTGATACCTCGTTCGCATCCATTGTTTCAGGAATTTAAGGTATGGCAGACATTGAATGACATAAAGGTATTGGGAAGAGAGAAGAAAAGAAATGCTTTGTCGGCAAGCGAAAGTAGGGCTTTGTATCCAGAAGAAAAAGAAATACTGGCAAGAGAACTTGCGATAAAAGAAAACATGAAGAAAGCAGATGTGTTGAAGCTCTTATTTGAAAATCCACAGGAATTGGATTTGAACTTCAAACAAATAGATGGAAATCGTACTGGGTTTTCTCTCTTTTCTGCCTATAGCAAAATGATAGAAAAGTATGGCTACGAACCGTTGGATTTTAAGAAACCAGCAGATGAGATAATCGGACAGCTAAGAACTATCTTTACCGATTTAGGTTGGAATACGAATCTGTTTACCATTGACTTAACCAAAGAGGGGAAAGAGCTCGAGATGCAACCTTATTTCAGACTTTGGCATCTGTTGTATTCTTTTGAAGGAGATAATACGTCGACCGGTAACGGCAAACTGATTGAAAAGATCATGCAACTTTGCGGAGTTGAGAAAGAATATGCTGTAGAGCTAGCCAGTCTTTCGTTTCAAGATGATTACGGAAGTTTGAGCGCGAAAGCCATCAAAAGGATTTTACCCTATTTGAAAGAGGGTAATCTGTATGATGTGGCTTGTGAATATGCCGGTTATCGTCATTCCAAATCTTCACTGACTAAGGAGGAGATAGAAAATAAGGTTTTAAAGGGCAAGCTGGAGGTTCTTCCTAAAAACAGTCTCCGAAATCCGGTGGTTGAAAAGATTTTGAGTCAGATGGTGAATGTAATCAATACAATCATTGATACGTATGGAAAACCTGATGAAATCCGAGTGGAATTGGCTCGTGAATTAAAGAAGAGTGCCAAAGAACGTGAGGAACTGACGAAAGCTATCGCAAAGAGTACCCGTGAGCATGAGGAGATCCGTAAATTGTTGCAAGATGAATTTGGTATGATGAACGTGAGCCGCAATGATATTATCCGTTACAAACTTTATGAAGAGTTGAAAGATAATGGATATAAAACATTGTATTCCAATCAATATATACCTAAAGAAAAGATTTTCAGTAAGGAGATAGATATAGAACATATTATTCCACAATCCCGTCTTTTTGATGATTCTTTATCTAACAAGACATTGGAGTATAAGGCTATTAATATAGAAAAGGGAAATAAGACCGCTTATGATTTTGTAAAAGAAAAATATGGAGAAGAAGGCTTGCAACAATATATAAATCGTTGCGAAAGCTTGTTCAATGACAAAAAGGCGAAACTTCGGAAATTGAAAATGGAACAGAAGGATATACCGGATGGTTTCATTGATAGGGATTTGAGAAATACACAATATATAGCGAAAAAAGCACTCGCTATGTTGAACGAAATCTGCCGTAGAGTAGTGGCAACTACCGGTTCCATTACAGATCAATTGCGTGAAGACTGGCAATTGGTGGATGTAATGAAAGAACTGAACCTGCCTAAATATGAAGCCTTGGGTTTTGTGGAAACATACGAAGATAAGGACGGAAGAAAAATCAAAAGAATAAAGGATTGGACAAAAAGGAATGACCATCGGCATCATGCGATGGATGCGCTGACGGTAGCTTTTACAAAGGATGCGTTTATTCAGTATTTCAATAATAAAAATGCGGCACAAGATTCAGGCAATAGAAACCATACGAATATAATAGGTATCAAGACCCGTTATTTTGACAAAGGAAGAGCTTTGCCTCCTATTCCATTGGAGCAATTCCGGATAGAAGCCAAACAGCATTTGGAAAAACTGCTGGTATCTATTAAAGCTAAGAACAAGGTGGTGACTGTCAATGTTAATCGAACAAAAAAGAGAAAGGGTGAAAATACGAAGATACAGCAAACTCCGCGAGGTCAGTTGCATTTGGAAACGGTTTATGGTAGTCACAAACAATATGTGACAAAAATAGAAAAGGTGAATGCTTCTTTTGATGCGGCTAAAATAGCGACTGTGAGTAAACGGGCTTATCGAAATGCCTTACTTAAACGGTTGGAAACATTCGGTAATGATCCAAAGAAAGCATTTACAGGAAAAAATGCATTGGAAAAGAATCCGCTTTATGCTGATAAGTATCAGACCATACGAGTTCCGGAGAAGGTACAAACAGTTGAATTTGAAACTATTTATACTATCCGAAAACCGGTCGATCCTGCTTTGAATGTGGATAAAGTAGTTGATGTAAAGGTACGTGCTATTTTAGAACGGCGTTTGAAAGAATACGGTGGAGATCCCAAAAAGGCATTTGTTAATTTTTGGGAAAATCCGATATGGCTGAATAAGGAAAAGGGGATAAGTATCAAGCGGGTTAGCATCCGAGGAATCAATAATGCCCAATCGATACACGTGAAGAAAGATAAGAATGGGAATCCGATATGGGATGAAAATGGAAAACAAATCCCTGTGGATTTTGTAAATACCGGAAACAACCATCATGTGGCTATTTATCGTAAACCTGTTTTAGACAAGAAAGGACAGGTGACGTTTGATGAGGATGGTAATCTGATGTATGAACTGGACGAGGTGGTTGTCCCCTTCTTTGAGGCTGTAACACGGGCTAATTTAGGACTTCCTATTATTGATAAGGATTACAGAAAAAGTGAAGGTTGGCAATTTTTGTTTAGCATGAAGCAGAATGAATATTTCGTGTTCCCGAATGAAAAGACAGGCTTCAATCCGAAGGAGGTGGATTTGTTGAATCCGGATAATTATGCAATGATTAGTCCGAATTTATTTAGGGTGCAGACTATGTCAAAAGTTATGTATGGAAATAATGTTGTTCGAGATTATAAATTTAGACATCATTTGGAAACAACAGTGAAAGATATGAAAGAGTTGAAAGATATTGCTTATAAACAATATAAAACACTTTCTTTTGGTAATAGTGTTGTCAAGATCCGAATTAACCACATTGGACAAATAGTATCAGTGGGAGAATATTAATAGTATCTATTAGAAATTGAAATAAATAGGGTGTATGCTATTCTCAAAAAGGTTGTACCCTTTTTAGAAACAGACTTTTATACTGATTAATAGTAATTTAAAATCTAACTGCTTATGATCAAGAAAACCCTTTATTTTGGAAACCCCGTTTATCTGTCTCTGAAAAATGCTCAGTTGATGATAAAATTACCGGAGGTAGTCAGGAATGATACGTTACCTGAAAGTTTCAAACGAACTTCAGAAGTGACGAAACCCATTGAGGATATTGGAGTTGTGGTACTGGATCACAAGCAGATCACCATCTCTTCGGGCGTGTTGGAAGCTTTACTTGAAAATAATTGTGCTGTCATTACATGTAACAGTAAAAGTATGCCGGTTGGTTTGATGCTTCCTCTGTATGGGAACACGACGCAAAACGAAAGATTCCGGCAACAGTTGGATGCCTCTCTACCGTTAAAGAAACAGCTTTGGCAGCAGACCATAAAGACGAAGATTGAAAATCAGGCAGCCGTATTGAAAGAATGTTCTGGCGCAGAAGTGAAATGTATGTACGCATGGGCTTCGGATGTGAAAAGCGGAGATACGAGTAACCTGGAAGCCCGAGCGGCTGCTTATTATTGGAAGAATTTGTTTTGGATAGAAGGTTTCACAAGAGACAGGGAGGGCATTCCGCCTAACAATTTGTTGAATTATGGATATGCTATTCTGCGGGCGGTTGTTGCTCGTAGCTTGGTGGCAAGTGGGCTTTTGCCTACTTTAGGAATCCACCATCATAATCGTTATAATGCTTATTGCTTGGCAGATGACATCATGGAGCCTTATCGTCCGTATGTGGATCAATTGGTCTGTGGTATCATAAAGCAGGGAGTGGATTATGCGGAACTAACGAGAGAGTTGAAAGCGCAGCTGCTTACTATTCCTGTGCTAGAAACTTATATGTCAGGAAAACGTAGTCCGTTGATGGTGGCTGTCGGGCAAACTACGGCTTCTCTGTATAAGTGCTTTAGTGGCGAATTGCGTAGAATCTCCTATCCGGAAATGTAATATGGATCGGTTTAGCGAATATCGTGTTATGTGGGTACTTGTGTTGTTTGATTTGCCTACCGAGACGAAGAAGGAGAAAAAGGCGTATGTGGATTTCAGGAAAAATCTACAAAGAGATGGATTTACGATGTTTCAGTTTTCTATTTATGTCCGCCATTGTGCTAGTAGCGAGAATGCGGCCGTACATGTAAAAAGAGTTAAATCTTTTCTTCCGGAGCATGGGAATGTCGGAATCATGTGTATTACGGATAAGCAGTTTGGGAATATTGAACTTTTTTATGGAAAGAAAACGGTGGAAGTGAATACTCCTGGACAGCAATTGGAGTTGTTCTAAAAGAAAAATCCCGCTGTCAAGCGGGATTTTTAATGGAAACAATATCTGTTTTTTTTATTCTGATGTGCTTTGTAATCCATTGATTAATAGTTTTTAATAGATAATATGCTGTTTCCAATGGCTCAAAGTTACTAAAATGAAAGCAAATCACAACAAAGTAATAGTTTCTTTTAATGTGTTATTTGCTGTTTCCAATGGCTCAAAGTTACTAAAATGAAAGCAAATCACAACTAACTCCTCCTTCGAGTACAGTCTTGTTGTGCTGTTTCCAATGGCTCAAAGTTACTAAAATGAAAGCAAATCACAACTGCAATCGCATTGAACCAAAACGCAGAGAAGCTGTTTCCAATGGTCCAAAGTTACTAAAATGAAAGCAAGTCACAATAAAATATTGCAAAATATTGGGGCAGCTACACCAAAAAGTAAGCCATTCTCTTTTATGTCATCAAAATATCTCTTTTTCTGTCATTTTGCTCAAAATGGAGACTTTTAGCTGATAAAGGCTTTTTATGGAAATGCGAAAATAGAGAGAAAAGGAAGGCGGAAACAGCGTATTTCGCCATTTTTTAGTGTATGAATAGGCTTTGTAGAGGGATTATGATCCAATAGTAAGGTGTTTATAACGGCGTTGTATGCTGTTTTCGACTGCGATCCTTATTGTTTCCGACCGGAAATCCGATTGTTTTCGGATGAAAAGCTTATTGTTTTCAGATAAAAAGTCGCTTGTTTGT
>OLWZ01001362.1_pt1 | contig 10919 bp, 9 predicted proteins | sample 1674011 | NCBI WGS metagenome assembly OLWZ01 (sample SAMEA103958137, study PRJEB25191) | human gut metagenome | biome: human-associated habitat [ENVO:00009003]; feature: intestine environment [ENVO:2100002]; material: feces | place: Germany | collected 2013/2015 | reverse complement strand
GAACACTTGTAAACAGCTATAAATCACCACCAGTCAAGCTCCCCACGATGAAGCCTATCGACTAATTTTATGTCGTAGCTATGATATAAAATTGCAAAAACAGGCGATTTTGCGCGCATCCTGCCGAAAAGCAGGATGCGCTTTTTTGTTGCAGCGTGAATTTTCACCACTGGCGGTACGGTTTTGAGAGCCTATCACCAGTCTTGAAAGACAAAGCCGCAGCAATTTCCGAAGGAAAATTTCGGCGAGGGAGACATATTCTCCCCCGCCGTTTATTATAGATTCCCGAAAGATTTGAAAAGAAAGAAGGTATTTCCCATGAGCATCATTATCGGCATCGACCACGGCTACTACGCCATCAAAACAGCCCACTGTTCATTTCCGGCTGGGCTGACAAGCTACGGAGAGCACGAACCCTACACCCGCCAAGGACTCTTAGAGTTTGGCGGGGGCTTTTTTGTTTGTGGCTCCGGGCAGCAGCCTATCCAGCGAGATAAGACTGCGAACGACAACTACTATCTGCTGACGCTGGCAGCGATTGCAAAAGAAATCCGGCAGCGCGGCTTGCCGCCCAAATGCTCGGTGCGCATTGCGGCGGGTCTGCCGCTGACCAGTTTCGGACGCGACAAACCCAGGTTCAGAGATTATCTGCTGCGGAGCAATCAGCCTGTGAATTACAAGTTCGAGGGCGTGGAATGAAACGAACCTAAAAGTCATTCAGGACATCATGGGATACGCAGACATCACCACCACAATGAACATTTACGCCGAAGCCACCAAGGAAAAGAAGCAGCAGGCAATGGCAAATTTGAACGGGAAAATGCACCACCTTTTAACGATTAGTGGGTCATCGTTAAAAGGTACAGGGGTATCATTAAAATGTGTAGTAAATCGTTAAAAGGTATGGCAATCGTTAAATTGTATAAGAACATAAAAATCTCCGAGGCAAGTGCTGCCCCAGAGAATCGTTTCCTTATGCGTTGTACAGTTTCAGGAGTGCATCTAACAGGTGGTATGCTTCTTCACGATAATAGAGCATTTATAGGGCTGTCGAATGACAGCCCTATTCTTTTTTGTAAAGAAGATGTTCATAATGCATAATTACACCGAATCCAATTTAGATAAGCTGATGAATTTTCATTGAAAGCTGAAGAAGTACCAATTATGGTATAGGCTTAGATGTAGAATAAAAGTACGGAAATGAATTTTTACATGAATCAAAGCGATTGTTTAACAGTGTTCAACACATAGAAATATTCATTGGCTTGTTGTGCAGATTGACGAAAGAGAAAGCAACGATTTTGAACCGCAAAGAGAATCAACGTATAGTCGATATGCTTGTTGACCTGTGGATGAAACTCATGAAGAGAACACCTGAAATAACCCAAACACAATGTTAGCGAAAGAAAACATTTGTGTTTAATTCCCAGAAAGAATGTGGTATACTTGGTACAATACTAGCTTGCACAACAGGGAGGACCAATCTATGGCTGTGAGTTATAAAAAACTATGGAAACTGTTGATTGATCACGACATGAAAAAGCGCGATTTGGAAAAGGCTGCACAGGTCAGCCACTATACAATGAATAAGCTCACCCACGGCGATAATGTTACCACGGATGTGCTGGCGCGCATCTGCTTTGCACTTGACGCTGATGTGGGTGACATTATGGAAATCATCCCGGATGACAAAGGAGAGACCACCCATGGTGCGTAAAGAATACAGTGCAGGTGGCGTCAAGCACCCGTTCTGGTTTTTGGAATTCAAAAAAGCCGCCATCCTGCGCGATCAGGGCGTAACGTGGGAGGGACTCCGCACCCGCAGTCGTGAGGAAAACCTCTTTTCTGCCGCTTCGCCGGCCCGCGCCGAGATGACCTGCAACACGGTGGAGGCCCGGATGCAAACGCTGCCGGACAGTTTCCTGCCGATGTTCGTCTTTGGCGACCCGGCCACGCAAAAGCTGTTTTGTCTGCTGGGTTGCATGGGCAACGACACGCTCTTTTTCGATTTCTGCTATGAGGTCATCCGCGAGAAAGTCCAGCTTGGTGTCAACGCTTTTTCGGATGCCGACATCCGCCTTTTCTTCAAGGATAAGCAGTCACAGGATGAAAAAGTGGCCGAGTGGACGGACTACACGCTCAAGCGCCTTGGCAGCTATTACAAAAATCTGCTGTATGAAGCCGGGCTCACCGACCACAGCAAAACCGAGCGCCGCTACGCCAAGCCCATCATTGACCGTGAACTGGAATACTGGATGAAAGACAACGGCTTGCAGCCTATGTATGCCGCGCTGACGGGGGAAAACTGATATGACATTTGAAGAACGCCTCGATGCCATGGAGCTGGAAATTCGCAAACCGATTTTCCGTAAGAACCGTGGCCGCGCTAACGAGGTCAACTACTGGGTGTTCGACTACCCACCCGAAAAAGAGCTGGAAGTCCGCGCCCGCATCGAACGGATGCAGCAAAAGAATGCCACAGGCAACGACGATTTTAAACTCGTTGTCTTTGATTTATACGACTACATCATCGACACGCTGGAGAAAGAAGGCTTCCTCGACCAGTGCTACCGTTTTGAGGATCGCCGCGGCATTGACCGCATTGTCAAAGCCGTGGGCAACCTGCTCTGCGTCAACGATGACGACAGCCTGATCGTCCGCCATATCGAGGAAAACACCCCGGAAAACGCCATCGTGTTCCTGACCGGCATCGGCAAGTGCTATCCGCTGCTGCGCTCCCACAAGGTACTGAACAATCTCAGCCAATCCTTTGGCCGCGTGCCGGTGGTGCTGTTCTTCCCCGGCACGTATGATGAACAATCCCTGATCCTATTTGATGAACTGAAAGATGACAACTACTACCGCGCGTTTCGACTTGTAAAACCGTAAGGAGGAAGTTCCCGTGTTAATCAAAGATATGTTCAAAAAGCCTATTGACCGTGACATCAAGGGCGTTATCGTTGTCGGCGAAGGCGAGGACAGCAACGCCAAGCAGGAACTGGAAGAATACGTTGTCACCCGCGAACTGTCCAAGCACTTCCGCGAATTCTTCGACAACTACAAAAAGGGCATCGTGGGCGAGACCACCAAAACCGGCGTCTGGATCTCCGGCTTCTTCGGCAGTGGTAAATCGCACTTCCTGAAAATCCTCTCCTACCTGCTGGACGGGCAAAAGCTCATCGGCGGCAAGCGCGCCGTGGACTATTTCATTGACGATCATAAGATTGAGGATGCCATGGTGCTGGCAGACATGAAGCTGGCTGCCGACACTCCCACTGACGTTGTCCTGTTCAACATCGACTCCAAGAGCGAGCAGACTGGTAAGCAGTCCAAGGACGCCATCGTTACGGTTTTTCTAAAGGTGTTCAACGAGATGCAGGGCTTCTACGGCTCGATGCCCTATGTGGCCGACCTCGAACGCCAACTGTCCGAGGATGGCCGCTACAATGAGTTCAAGCAGGAGTTCGCCGCCACCACCGGCAAAAGCTGGGAGGATTCCCGCCGCAAGTTCGATTTCATCCAAGATGACATCGTGGATGTTCTGGTGGATATGGACTACATGAGCGAACCCGCCGCCCGCAACTGGTGCGAAAAGGCCGCCGAGCCTTACCAGATCAGCATCGAAAACTTCGCCCGCATGGTGCGCGAGTACATCGAGAAAAAGGGTCACAATCATCACGTCTGCTTCCTCGTGGACGAGGTCGGCCAGTACATCGGCGACGATTCCCGCCTGATGCTCAACCTGCAAACCATCCGCGAGGAACTGGGCAAGGAGTGCAAGGGCAAGGCGTGGGTCATCGTCACCAGCCAGCAGGATGTGGATTCCATCACACAGGTCAAGGGCAACGACTTTTCCAAGATTCAGGGCCGGTTCGACACCCGCCTGTCGCTGTCCAGCGCCAACGTGGACGAGGTCATCAAAAAGCGTATCCTTGCCAAGACCGACACCGCCGACCAGACCCTGCGTGTGCTGTATGAGCAGAAAGCCACGCCCCTGAAGAACAAGCTGAAATTTGAAGATCTGCCGGAGATGAAGCTCTACGATGACACCCGCGACTTTGTGGATGTCTACCCGTTCATCCCCTACCAGTTCAAGCTGCTGGGCAGCGTGCTGACCTCCATCCGCCAGTACGGCGCGTCCGGCAAGCATCTGTCTGAGGGCGAGCGCTCGATGCTGGCGCTGTTCAAGGAGTCCGCCGAAGCGCTGCAAAACAAGTCTGACGGCGCACTCGTGCCGTTCAGCCTGTTCTATGACGCGCTGGATGAATTTCTCGATGCCGCCCACCGCCGCGTCATCATGCAGGCGCTGGACAACAAGAACATCAACCCGGACGGCGGCGACGACTGCTTTGCCGTCAGCGTGCTGAAAGCCCTGTTCCTCGTCAAATATGTCAAGGAGTTCCAGAAAGCCACCGTCACCAACCTGACGACGCTGCTCATCTCCGACATGGACGAGGATCGCCTTGCCCTGACCCAGAAGGTGCAGGACGCGCTGGACGTGCTGATCCACGAAACGCTTGTGCAGAAAAACGGTGATGTCTACGTATTCCTGACCGAGGAAGAGCAGGAAATTGGCCGCGACATCAACCGCCAGAACGTGGAAATGACCGACATCATCCACCGCACGGCGGACATGATCTACACCCAGATCCTGACCGAATCCAAATACAAGTACCCCAAGTTCAATGGCCGCTATACGTTCAGTTACAACCAGCAGGTGGACGACCAGCCGTTCAAGGTCAACCAGAATTATGACATCGGCGTCCGCGTGCTGACCCCCTATTACAGCGATGGCACCGATGAGCAGCGCCTGCGCCTGATGTCCGGGCAGGGCAGGGAAGTGCTCGTTGTCTTGCCCGATGACCGCGAGTTCCTCAACGAGATCAGTCAGGCAATGAAGATCGAGAAGTATCTGCGCACCAACGCGGCTTCCCAAATCGAGCGCTACGAGGCCATCTGCGAGAATAAGACCAAGGAGATGCGCACCCGCCTGAGCAACGCCAAAATCTACTTGGTCGATGCGCTGAAATCTGCCACAATCTACGTCAACGGCGATATTGCCCAGCTGTCCGCCAAGGACGTGCAGGGGCGCATCGGCGAAGCCCTCGCCCGCCTTGTGGACACGGTCTACCACAAGCTGACCTACATCGATACCGCCTTTACCGAGGACGATGTCGTCAAGGAGTTCCGCCCCAACCACCAGATGAGCCTGAACGCCGTCACCTCCGCCGAGCCGAACGCCCCCGCGCAGGACGATGTGCTGGCTTACATTGACAACAACTCCGCCCTGCACGCCAACACCTCCATGAAGTCGCTGAAAGACCGCTTCACCAAAGCGCCCTACGGCTTTGTGGATGATGACGTGGAGTGGATCGTCGCCCACCTGTTCAAAAAGGGGCAGATCAGCCTGACGCTGAACGGCGCAGTGCTGACCCTGAGCGCCGCCAACGGCGACGAGATCGCCCGCTATATCACCAAGCGCGAGTTCCTCGACAAGCTGTTGACGAGCCGCAAGGAGCACCCGAAGCCCGAATGGGTGCGCATGGTGCGCGAAATCATGCGTGAGCTGTTCGGCAACAACGCCCCCACCGAGGACGAGGACGGCCTGATGCGCGCCTGCCGCAAAGCCTGCGCCGACCTTGCCGCCACGCTGGCCAACCGCAAGCAGTACGATTACGTCAAGCCCTACCCCGGCAAGGCAGTCATCGACAGCGGCCTTGCACTGCTGCGCCCCGTGGCACAGTGGAACGACCCGATGGAGTTCTACAAGCAGATGTACCAGCGGCAGGACGACTTCCTCGATTTTGCCGAGGATTACGACCCCGTCAAGGCGTTCTTTGCCGGCGTGCAGAAAGAAATCTTTGATAAAGCGCTGGATTTGATGCGCATTTATGAGGACAGCAAGAGCTTTATCGTCAACGACAAAGTCGAAAACACGGTCAAAGAGATTTACGCCATCCTCCGCGCTGCCAAGCCGTACCAGCAAATTCAGAAGCTGCCCGCCCTGCTGGATCAGTACAACGAAGCCTATGTTGAAGTGCTGGAAGCGGCCACCAAACCGGTGCTTTCCACAATTGCAGCGGACCGCGCCCGCGTGCTGGAAGTGCTGGACGAAAAGCCCTACAAGGCGCAGTACGGCAACGCCTACGCCGCGCAGTTTGACGAGCTGAAGAAAAAGGCGGAAACCTGCAATAATGTCACCATCCTGCGCAGCTATGCAGACCAAGCCGATGCCGTGCGCATCCGCCTGCTGAACGAGATGGATAAGCGGGATGAGAAACTTACTCCGCCGACGCCCCCGACACCGCCGACTGGTGGTGATGACTCCGTCATCCCGCAGCCACCCAAACCGCAGCCCAAGCGCCGCAAGAACCTCGCCATCAAATCCCTGACCCAGACCACCAGCTGGCGCATCGAGAGCGACGCCGACATTGACGCCTACCTCGCCGCCCTGCGCCGCCGCCTTGAATCCGAACTTGATCCCGACACAATTGTGAACGTGGAGTTCTAAACTAAGGAGAAATCTTATGACCTATTTTGAACTTGCGTCCAACTTGCGTCTTAGTTGCAATTGGATTGAAACTGATTTAGAACGAACCTGCGTCTGTTTTTTGTGCAACTTGGAACCGACTTGGGGCAAACTTGGAACTAGCTACCCCACAAAACCCATCCTAAAACATAGGAGATGTATAACATGGACAAACCCGCAATCAAAAAGTTTGCTGTATGGGCGCGCAATAAGCTGATTGCCGATACCAAATACCGCGCCGGGCTGGTTGGCGTGACGGAAACCGCCATTGCCGAGCCGCTGCCACAGTCTAATGAGACCGTGCAATTCTTTGACGTTGGTCTGCCGCAGCCCTACCGCATCGAGGGTGACGCCGTCACCCAGCGGCAGCGCTTTGTGGCGGAGCTGAATAAGGAGACCGCCAAACAGGGCAGCTACACGGCGGCGTACCAGACTGTGGTGGATAAGGTTGCCTACACATGGTTCAACCGGCTGATTGCGGTGCGGTATATGGAGGTCAACGACCTGCTGCCCAGCCGCACGCGGGTTTTGTCCAGTGCGGACGGACGCGCCGAGCCGCAGATCGTCACCAGCCCGTTTGACGCGGTGCTGGACTACACCCCGGCAGAACAGCAGCAGATCGTGACCCTCAAAAACGACAACAAGCTGGACGAGGCGTTCCGGCTGCTGTTTCTCAAGCAGTGCGCCGCGCTGGGCGACTGCCTGCCCCGCCTGTTTGAGCAGGTGGACGACTATATGCCGCTGCTGCTGGCGCTCTCCTTCACGGATAAGGACGGCGTGGTCTGCCATCTGGTAAACGACATCCCCGAATCCGACTGGCAGGACGCGGTGCAGATCGTGGGCTGGCTGTACCAGTATTACAACACCGAGCCGAAAGAGCAGGTGTTCGCCAACCTCAAAAAGAACATCAAGATTAGCGCCGAGAACATCCCCGCCGCCACGCAGCTGTTTACGCCGGACTGGATTGTGCGGTACATGGTGGAAAACAGCCTTGGCCGTTTGTGGAGCGATGGTCACCCGGATTTTGACAAATCCGAGTGGAAGTATTATCTGGACGAAGCCCCGCAGGAGCCGCAGGTAGCGCAGCAGCTGGCCGAGCTGCGCAAAGGCTACGCCGCCCTGACGCCGGAGGATATAAAGTGCATCGACCCCTGCATGGGCAGCGGGCATATTCTGGCGTATCTGTTTGATGTGCTGATGCAGATTTACCGCAGCGCGGGCTATACTGACCGTGATGCCGCCGCCAGCATTGTGGAGCATAACCTCTACGGTCTGGACATTGACGACCGCGCCGCGCAGATGGCCTATTTTGTCGTGATGATGAAAGGCTGCCACTACGACAGCCGTTTCCTGCGGCGGCATCTGAACCCGCACGTTTATGCGATACAGGAGAGCGGAGAACTGACCGCTGACGCACTGGGTCGCCTTGGTAAACAGGAATCCACCGCCCGCGCCCTGCTGGATGGGTTTAAGAACGCGAAAGAGTACGGCAGCATTTTGCAGCCGAAAGTTACGCTGGCAGAGCTGGATGCCTTGCAGGAGCAGCTGCGGGAAGTAGACGGTGCGTCCGACATGGGCAGTCTGACAGACCAGCTTGTGGCCGGGCAGATTGTAAATGTGCTGTATCCGCTGATTGAGCAGGCCCGGATGCTGGTGCAAAAATACGATGTGGTCGTGACGAACCCGCCGTATATGGGCGCAAGCAATATGAACCCGCGCTTGAACGACTTTATCAAGAATCACTACCCCGATTATAAGAGCGATTTCTTCTCGGCGTTTATTGTGCGCGGGTCTGAGATGACAAAGCCGGAGGGTTACTGCGGCTATTTCACGCCCTATGTATGGATGTTCATTCAAAGTTATGAAAAACTACGTGAATACCTGTACAGCAACGCCACGATTGAAACGCTGATTCAGTTTGAATACTCTGCGTTTGAAGAAGCGACTGTGCCTGTATGCACGTTTGCTTTCAAAAACAGCCATGTCAGCAAAAAGGGCTGCTATCTGCGCCTTGTGGATTTCCGCGGTGGTATGGAAGTACAGCGACAGAAAACGCTTGAAGCGATTGCAAACCATGACTGTGGATTCTACTATGAGCAGAACACGGACAACTTCTCCAAAATTCCGGGCAGCCCGGTGGCGTATTGGGCGGGTATAGCGGAGATAAATGCTTTTGCTACAAATCCTATAATTGATGATGTATTTGAGACAAAAAATGGTATGTCCACAACGAACAACAATCTCTTTTTGCGGTTGTGGTTTGAGTGTGATAAACAAAAATGTGGGTTTGGCAGTTATACGGCTGAAAGTGCAAAAAATAGTAAAAAAAAGTGGTTTAGATACAATAAGGGCGGAGAATTTAGGCGCTGGTACGGAAACAATGATTACCTTGTAAACTGGGAAAACGATGGAGAAGAATTAAAAGCATACGTCACGAAGCACTACGGAAGTTATAGTAAAGAAATCCGCGGAGAAAGTAGATACTTCTGTGAATCTATTACATGGAGTGGTGTGACTTCCAGTGCAACAGGATTTCGATATTCATCACAAGGGGCGTTGTTTGACTCTGGAGCAAATGGCTTATTTGCAGATAATACCGAATCCTTAATGTACCTATTAGGCTTTCTCAATACTCGCTTAGTTGTCAACTTTGTCAAAATTAAAAATCCAACAATAAATACGGGCTCTGGCACTGTGGGAAAATTGCCGATTTGTATTGATAGTAGCAGAAAATCGGATGTTAATGCTCTTGCATACGAATGCGTAGATTTATCTCGTACAGATTGGGACTCCTTCGAGACCTCGTGGGACTTTAAACGTCACCCACTAGTCTGAAAAAGCAACTTTATGTGACAGACATTTAAAATGGTAAAAATAATGTATAAGGAGAAGGATTACATGGACGAGATGACAAACGCTCTGGTAGAATCCGCTCAAGATTTGATTGAAGAATTGGTATCTTTATTGCTGAATGAAGCGGCAATGCCGGTAAAAATTGCCGCGACATTTGTAAAGACAGCTGTTTCCTTTAAGGAAGCCTTTTTTTGGAAGAAATTTAGCCGTTTACTTGAAGGTGGGGATTTAAGCGAAGAGGAAAGGGCAAAATTCTACGGAAAACTTGAAGATGAAAATCAAGAAAAAAAGAGAGAAAATGCCCGACGTATTATTCAAATTATTGATAGTGCAGAAACAGAAAAGAAAATGGATTTTATTGTTAATGCAACATTTAGCTTTGTGTATTCCTACATTGATAAAACAACGTATTTTAGAATCTGCAATGTGATAAATGATACTTTGCAAGAAGATTTAGAGTTTTTACAGCGAAACTATACAGAAGAAGGTGAGCTTCGGTATGGCGATGAGGTACAGGGACTAATAAGGCAAGGATTGATGGAAAAGATGGGACCGCAATGGCATGAAATGAGTGAAGAAATAGATTTTCTGGATTCGTATAAGTTTACAGCCCTAGCAAAGTATGTAGATAAATACGCATTGAGCAATAGCGATTTTGAACGCTATCCAGAATTATTACATGGAGGTAATACTATTGGGAACCCTAATTTCTGATAAATTCGCCGCCTGGGAAGCAGAGTGCGACCAGCGTTTTAACCAGCTCAAAGCCAATGAGGAAGAGCTGAACCGCATCTTTATTGATATTTACGGCTTGCAGGATGAACTGACCCCCGAAGTGGAGGATAAGGACGTTACCGTGCGCCGCGCTGACCTGACACGGGAGATCAAAAGCCTGCTTTCTTATGCGGTTGGCTGCATGTTTGGCCGCTACTCTCTGGATGTGGACGGCCTTGCCTATGCTGGCGGTAAGTGGGATGACAGCAAATATACAACCTTTATCCCGGACGCAGACAACGTGCTGCCCATCACCGATGAAGAATACTTCACCGATGATATTGTTGGCCGCTTTGTGGAGTTTGTAAAAGTCGTGTACGGTACCGAAACCCTGGAAGATAACCTTGCTTTCATCGCCAAGGCTCTCGGCACCAAGGGCACCAGCCCCCGCGCCGTCATCCGCAACTATTTCCTGAACGGCTTCTACGCCGACCATGTCAAAATCTACCAGAAACGCCCCATCTACTGGCTGTACGACAGCGGCAAGCAGAACGGCTTCAAGGCACTGGTTTACCTGCATCGCTACACGCCGGATACTATCGGTAACCTGCGTATCGACTACCTGCACAAGATGCAGCGCGTATATGAATCCGAGATCAACCGGATGCAGGATATGATGGATCACAGCGAGAATGCCCGTGAAGTGGCAGCAGCCTCCAAGCGCAAGGATAAACTTGCCAAGCAGCTGAAGGAATGCCGGGAATACGATGAGATGATCAGCCATTTGGCACGGATCATATATTGGAAATATTCCAGTCTGTTC
>OLWZ01001356.1_pt1 | contig 10961 bp, 7 predicted proteins | sample 1674011 | NCBI WGS metagenome assembly OLWZ01 (sample SAMEA103958137, study PRJEB25191) | human gut metagenome | biome: human-associated habitat [ENVO:00009003]; feature: intestine environment [ENVO:2100002]; material: feces | place: Germany | collected 2013/2015 | reverse complement strand
TTGTAATTCACTGCGCAGCATGGACAGCCGTTGACGCTGCTGAAGATGATGATAAGAAAGCCAAGGTTAAGGCTATCAATGCGGATGGTACTCAGAATATTGCCAATGTCTGCAAAGAACTTGGTATCAAAATGATGTATATTTCAACAGACTATGTCTTTGACGGTCAGGGAGAAACTCCATGGAAACCGGACTGCAAAGACTACAAACCGTTAAATGTCTATGGAAAGAGTAAACTTGCCGGAGAACTTGCAGTGTCGGAAACGCTTTCCAAATACTTCATCGTAAGAATTGCATGGGTATTTGGTTTAAACGGAAATAACTTTATTAAAACCATGCTCAAAGTTGGAAAAAATCATGATAAACTTCGTGTAGTGAATGATCAAATCGGTACACCGACTTACACATTTGATCTGGCAAGACTGCTTGTAGACATGATCGAGACAGATAAGTATGGTTATTATCATGCGACCAATGAAGGTGGCTATATCAGTTGGTACGACTTTGCGCGGGAGATCTTTGCACAGGCGGCAGCGCTTGGTCACGAAGAATATGATGCAGCGCATTTGACGGTAAAGCCGGTGACAACGGCAGAATATGGAGCGTCGAAAGCAGCAAGACCGTTTAACAGCCGTCTTGACAAGAGCAAATTAACCGCAAATAGTTTTGCACTCTTACCAACCTGGCAGGATGCATTAAACCGTTATCTTAAGGATTTAAAAACACAGGAGTAAATAAAATGGGACAGATTAAAGTAGAAAAAAACGCAGGCGGTATCCAGGGACTCTGTGTAATTGAACCAACAGTACACGGTGACGCAAGAGGATACTTTATGGAGACATACAACCAGAAAGACATGGAGGAAGCCGGACTTACAATGCAGTTTGTTCAGGACAATCAGTCATGCTCAACAAAAGGAGTTTTAAGAGGATTACATTTCCAGAAAGAATTTCCACAGGGCAAACTGGTACGAGTCGTAAAAGGTTCTGTATTTGATGTTGCTGTAGACTTAAGAAGTGACAGCGAGACATACGGAAAATGGTTCGGTGTGGAGCTGACAGAAGAAAATAAGAAACAGTTCTATATTCCGGAAGGATTCGCACATGGATTCCTGGTATTGAGTGATATTGCTGAGTTCTGCTACAAATGTACAGACTTCTATCACCCGGGAGATGAAGGCGGTCTTGCATGGAACGATCCTGAGATCGGTATCGAGTGGCCGACACTGACAGGAGAGTATAAAGGAACAGCTTCCGGTGAAGGATATGCACTGGAAGATGGAACTGCGCTGAACTTAAGCGAAAAAGATCAGCTCTGGGTTGGATTAAAAGATACATTCCATTTTTAAATCGCCATGTGTTCGAAAGAAGCTGCCAGTGGCAGGTTCTGTAGATTTAAGATAATAAAAGCTTCGGATCATACGAATCCGGAGCTTTTTTGTTATCTTAAACTGTTATTCATATAATATTAAGAATATAAATATTGCTCAATTATTAACTATATGTTACAATAAATCGGATAAAAAGGGAAAATATGTAATAATATGTACGAGGAATATCTTAATGAGTGGTAAATTAGATTATATAAATATGATAAAAAAAGTATCTCCCTATAATTTGAAAAAGGGGATACTTTATTTGCGCCATTATGGACCGAAAGGATTCTGGATAAAATTAACAGAACGTTTCCAGAAAAGCGATATTGATTATAAAGAATGGTATGAAAATCACAGACCATCTGAACAGGAATTAGAAAGAGAACGGAAGCAGGTATTTGAATACAGTCCTAAGATCAGCATCCTGGTACCGGTATACAATACACCGGAGGTGTTTTTAAAGCAGATGATCCAGTCAGTGAGAAAGCAGACTTATACGAACTGGGAATTGTGTATTGCCAATGCTAATCCTTCTAATCAGGAAGTAAGTAGTATTCTGAATGTTGCAGGCAAGAAGGACAACAGGATCAAAGTAGTGGATGTTCCGGAAAATGAAGGAATTGCACAGAATACGAACAGAGCATTGGAGAGCGCAACGGGAGAATTTGTAGGATTGCTGGATCATGATGATCTTCTGGAAGAAAATGCACTGTATGAAATTGTAAGCTGCCTGAACAAAGATCGCAAGACAGATGTGCTATATACAGACGAAGATAAAGTGACGACAGATTTGGATGAATATTTTTCTCCGAATTTTAAGCCGGACTTTAATTTGGATATGTTGAGAGCAAATAATTACATCTGTCATTTTTTTGTTGCAAAAAAAGCATTAATTGAATCGGTAGGAAAGTTCAGAGCGGAATATAACGGGGCGCAGGATTATGATCTGATCTTACGATGTACGGAACAGGCGGAAAGAATCTCTCATGTTGCAAAGATATTATATCACTGGCGGGTGCATAAGGAATCAACAGCAGATAATCCTTTAAGTAAAATGTATGCATATGAAGCTGGAAAGAAGGCAATCGAAGATCATCTCAGACGATGCCATACAAAAGGAGAAGTCCTTCAGACGGAAAATCTTGGATTTTACAGAGTAAAATATCCTGTGACAGGAAATCCGCTGGTGTCTATTCTGATCCCGAATAAAGATCAGGCAGAGACATTAGATAAATGCCTGAAGTCAATAGAAAAACTGACGGATTATGAGAATTATGAAATTATCATTATTGAGAATAATAGTACGGAAGAGAAGACTTTTGAATACTATGAACAGATTTGCAATGATAAGATCCGTGTCGTATACTGGGAAAAAGAATTTAATTATTCGGCAATTAATAATTTTGGTGCAAAACAGGCAAAGGGAGATTATTTACTGCTGTTAAATAATGACATGGAAGTGATAAGTCGTGACTGGCTTACAGAGTTGCTTTCAACATGTCAGCGAAAAGAAGTCGGTGCAGTAGGTGCTAGACTATATTATCCGGATGATACGGTGCAGCATGCGGGAATCATCATTGGAATCGGAGGAGTTGCCGGCAGTGTCTTTGTCGGTATGAAACGCGGTTATACAGGATATATGCACAGAGCAGCTATTCAGCAGGATTTAAGTGCTGTGACAGCGGCCTGTATGATGATGAAACGTTCGGTATTTGAAGAAGTCGGCGGACTGGAAGAAGAGCTGAAAGTAGCGTTTAATGATGTGGATCTGTGTCTTAGAATACGGGAAAAAGGACATCTGATCGTGTATGATCCATATGTAGAGTTATATCATTATGAATCTAAGACCAGAGGAGCTGAAGATACGAAAGAAAAAGTGCGCAGATTTCAGGGAGAGATAGAATATATGCGCAGCCATTGGATTGACATATTGAAAAATGGAGATCCAGCGTATAATCCGAATCTTTCCTTAAAAAAATGGGACTATTCCCTGAAAGTGAACTAACGGAGAAATTATGTGTGAAGTAACAATCGTAATACCTAATTACAAAGGAAAAGAGTATCTGTTTTCCTGTGTGAAAAGTTTGTATGAAAAGGATCAGACAGAAAAGAAAATCCTGATCATAGATAATGCCTCGAATGATGGAAGTATAGAGGAAGTTGTAAAAGAATATCCGGAAGTTGAATGTGTGATGCTGGATAAGAACTATGGCTTTTGCAGAGCAGTTAATATTGGTATTGAAAAGACAGATACACCATATGTGATCTTGTTAAATAATGATACGGTGATAAAAGATAACTATGTAAAGTATCTGCTGGATTCGATCAAGAAAGATCCGAACATATTTTCTGTGGAGCCTAAGATGATCCAGTACCATGATCCGTCCAAAATTGACAGCGCAGGAACCTATTATAATGCACTTGGATGGGCATACGCATATGGAAAAGACAAAAGTGTGAAGAAATACAATAATATAAGAAAGATTTTTGCAGCATGCGGAGGGGCTTCAATCTATCGGAAAAAAGTATTTGAAGAGATTGGAATGTTTGATGAGAAGCATTTTGCATATCTGGAAGACATAGATGTGGGATATCGTGCCAGGATAGCGGGATACGATAATTTATATGAACCCAAATCAGAAGTGATCCATGTGGGAAGTGCGGCAAGCGGAGCAAGATATAATGAATTTAAAGTCAAGATGTCTTCACGCAATAATGTATATCTGATATATAAAAATATGCCGGTTGTACAGAAGATACTGAACAGTCCGTTCCTTTTTGTGGGATTTTTGGTGAAGTACCTGTTTTTCCTTCGCAAGGGATACGGAAAGCTATATGTCAATGGTATTAAAGAAGGGCTGCATATGGGGGAAAAATCAGATAAAGTAAAATATGAATCCGGCCATCTTAAGAATTATATAAAGATTCAGATAGAACTATGGATAAATATTTTCCGGCGTCTGGCATAGGAAAACGAAATAATAGATAAAGTTGGTGAGTAAAATTGATCAAGGAAAATCAAGGGTTATTAAATAAAATACATGTGGTACTGGATGCGGTAGTGATTGTAATTTCGTATGTGCTTTCATGGTATCTGAGATTCAGGAGCGGCATTTTTGAGATGGATCCGTGGTATCTTTCTCTGCAAGTATATATGAGTGTACTGATATTCATTATACCGGGATATCTGTTGCTATATTATATTTTTCAGTTATATACTCCGAAAAGAGGCAGAGGAAGAAGACTGGAAGCATGGAATATCCTTCAGGCGAACACGATAGGCTTTCTGGTATTTATTTTAGTACTTTATTTCAGACATCAGACAGATTTTTCCAGAACGATGATCTTTGTTTTTTACTGTATTAATATTTTTCTGGAAATAGTAGAGCGTAATGTGATCAGAATGGGACTTCGGAAGATCAGAAGTCAGGGATTTAATCAGAAACATATCTTACTGATCGGATACAGCCGTGTGGCAGAACAGTACATTGACAGAATCCTGGCAAATCCGGACTGGGGATATAATATCCGGGGTATCCTTGCCGATAATGTTCCTAGAGGAACAGAATATAAGAAGGTCAGGGTACTGGGAAGAATTGATAATCTGGAAATTGTGCTGCCGGAAAATAAACTGGATGAAATCGTAATTACACTGGGTCTGGCTGAATATCATAAGCTGGAAAGAATTGTTAAAATGTGTGAAAAATCAGGTGTGCATACGAAATTTATTCCGGATTATAATAACGTTATACCGACCAAGCCGTACACCGAAGATCTGCAGGGACTTCCGGTGATCAATATCCGAAGAGTTCCGTTAAGTGATCCGCTGAATAAATGGATGAAACGCGGAGTGGATATATTTGGAGCAATTGTAGCAATTATTCTCTTTTCTCCGGTTATGATCGTAACGGCAATTATGATCAAGAAGACTTCGCCGGGGCCTTTGATCTTTTCGCAGGAAAGAGTAGGGCTGCAGAATCGTCCGTTTAAAATGTATAAATTCCGTTCAATGATCGTACAGGATGAGAAAAAAGAAAAGAAAGGCTGGACGACCAAAGATGATCCGCGTGTTACGACGGTCGGAAGGTTTATAAGAAAAACAAGTATAGATGAACTGCCTCAGCTTTTTAATGTCCTTCGAGGGGACATGAGTCTTGTAGGGCCGAGACCGGAAAGACCGCAGTTTGTAGAAAAGTTTAAAGAAGAAATACCTCGGTATATGATCAAACATCAGGTAAGACCGGGACTTACGGGATGGGCTCAGGTAAATGGATACAGAGGAGATACGTCTATTAAGAAGAGAATAGAGCATGATCTGTATTATATTGAAAACTGGACACTTGGATTTGACTTTAAGATTATATTTTTAACATTTTTCAAAGGATTTATTAATAAAAATGCCTATTAGCTTTAAGGAGAAGTCATGAGTAAACGTAATAAAAAAAGATTAACCAGAAGACAGCAGGAAATACGAAGAAAAAGACTGAAAAAACGCAGAAGACGCAGAAGACTTGTAATTATTTTGGAATTGATCATTCTGTGTATTCTGGGAACAACGGCGTTTGGCTTATTTAAGCTGGGAAAAATGGAACGCACCAATCTTTCGAATATAAAGAACAACGGACTGAAACAGACCGGATATACCAATGTTGCATTATTTGGTCTGGATTCAAGAGAAAAGAATCTTGGAAAAGGAAACCGGACAGATACGATTATGATCGCAAGCATCAATAATGAAACCAAAAAAGTAAAGCTTGTGTCTGTGTACAGGGATACGATGTTAAAACAGAACGGAGAACATTATGATAAAGCCAATGCGGCTTATTCAGTAGGCGGACCTGAGACGGCAGTCAATATGCTCAATGAGAATCTGGATCTTAATATTCAGGATTATGTCAGTGTCAATTTCCTTGCATTAGCCGATGTGATAGATATGGTTGATGGTATTACGGTAAAATTAACGGATGAAGAAGTTGTGCATATGAACAACTATTGTGTAGAGACTTCTAAAGTAACAGGTAAGAAATATAAGAAGATCGAACCGGCAGTAGCCGGAACGTATAAATTAAACGGCGTGCAGGCGGTATCTTATGCGAGAATAAGATATACAGCAGGCGGTGATTATAAGAGAACAGAAAGACAAAGACTGGTCCTTAAGAAAACAGCAGATAAATTGAAACAGCAGGATCTGGCAACGCTTAATAAGATTATAGATAAGGTAATGCCGGAGGTATCAACAAGCTTCACTACAAAGGAGATATTAAGTCTTGCCACAGGTGCCTTTGATTATGAGCTGGGCGAAACAACAGGTTTCCCGTTTGATCTGGAAACTCCGGAACAGATACCGGGATACAGTGGTTCATATGTCATCCCGAAAGGACTGGAAGAAAATGTAATAAAGCTGCATCAATTCTTATATCCGAATAAGGATTATACACCGACGGCAACGGTTACAGATATAAGTAATACTTTGAATGATATGACCAATGTATATCCAAATACAACAGAAAGCGGAACATCACAAAATGAATAAGAAGAAAGTAGATGTCGTAATTCCGGTATATCATCCGGGATCAGAATTTAAAAAGCTGATGGAGCGTCTGGAAAGACAGACCTATGAAGTAAACCGTATCTTTTTGATGCATACAACAGACGGACAGAGTCTGGAAAGCATGAAGGAACGTTATAAAAATGTGACAGTTGAAGAGATTACTCCGGATGAATTTGATCATGCCGCAACGAGAGACAAAGGAATCCGGCAATCGGATGCAGATATTGTGATCTGTATGACACAGGATGCCTGCCCGGATAACGAGTATCTGGTAAGTGAACTGGTACAGGCTTTGGAAGAAGCAAATGTTGCAGTTGCGTATGCGAGACAGCTTCCTAGAAAAGAAAGTACATTATTAGAAAGATATACGAGACAATTTAATTATCCGCCGGAAAGCAAAGTGAAATCTTCGAAAGATCTGGAAAGAATGGGAATCAAAACATTCTTCTGTTCGGATGTATGTGCAGCCTATAACCGGGATATGTATTTGAAAAACGGTGGATTCGAGAAAAAAGCAATATTTAATGAAGATATGATATACGCAGCGAAGGTTATAGAGAATGAACAGAAAGTATATTATAATGCAAAAGCAAGGGTAATCCATTCGCATAATTACAATTTTGCACAACAGTTTCACCGAAACTTTGATATGGCCGTTTCCCAGGCACAGCATCCTGAGATATTCCGGAAGGTAAGCTCAGAAAAAGAAGGAATGAAACTGATAAAGAATACAGTCGCTTTTTTGATAAAACAGAGAAGGCCATGGCTTGTTTTTAAACTTTTCACAGATTGTGTAGCGAAATATGCAGGATATCTTCTTGGACGAAAATATCAAAAACTGCCGAAAAAGATTGTATTAAAATGCACAATGAATCCGAGATATTGGACATAAACAGGAAAACAGGACTGAAAATATTGAAATTTAGAAAAAAATAGGGTAATATGTAAAAAGGTTTGTGTTAATTTAGGATAAATGCGGAAAGGATATGAAGTATGGCAAGAAATACAGGGAAAAAGGTCAGACGAAGAGGGCGTCGCAGAAAAAGAGGCTTTGCGACCTGGTCTATAGGGAAGAAAATAGGTGCTGTATTAGGCGGAACTCTTCTGGGCGTAGTAGTTATAGGATCAGTCATTCTGGCAAGTAAGATGAATAAACTGAGTTCGGTGAAACTCGATACAGATAAATTAAACATTTCTGATGAAGTAAAACATGAAAAAGGATACACGAATGTAGCGTTATTTGGTCTGGATTCAAGAGAAAATGATCTGGGCAAAGGAAATCGAAGTGATACGATCATAATAGCAAGTCTGAATAATGATACGAAAGAAGTTAAATTGGTATCTATTTATCGTGATACATTATTAGAATTAGATGACGGAAGTTATAATAAAGCGAATTCTGCATATTCTTTTGGAGGACCGGAAGGCGCAGTATCGCTGATTAACCGTAATCTGGATATGAATATTGAAAAATATGTAACCGTAAACTTTAATGCACTGGTAGATGTTATCGATGCGGTAGGAGGACTGGATCTGGAACTGACGCATGATGAAGTTGTGCATATGAACAACTATTGTGTCGAAACTTCAAAAGTAACAGGAAAAAGTTATGAGAAGATCGAGCCGGAAGTAGAGGGTACATATCATTTGAATGGTGTGCAGGCAGTGTCTTATTCCCGAATCCGTTATACGGAAGGAGGAGACTTTAAGCGTGCAGAACGTCAGCGCCTGGTATTACAGAAAATTGCAGATAAAGCGCAGAACATGAGTGTCGGCACTGTTAATAAGATCATAGACAGTGTATTTCCGCAGATATCAACAAACTTTACACTGGCTGAAATGATCGGATATGCAAAGAATCTTACAAAGTATAAATTAGGAGATTCGATTGGTTTTCCGGCTGAAAATACAACGGATATGTTAAATGAAGTAGGAAGTGTCGTAATCCCGAAGACCTTGTCTTCGAATGTACTTGAGGTGCATAAATTTCTGTTTGGAAGTGATGGGTATTCTGTATCCAGCACGATTGAAGGCATTGAAAGTGGTATTACTGCAAAAGCGTCAGATAAGGCCAAAAGCGGTACAACGATCGAGGATGATGAGACACCGGGAAGTAAGGGGTATTCGGAAAATTATTCCAATAATTCATCCGGAACCGGTACAACAAGAAGTACCTACGGAACAACGGGTGGAAGCACTTACGGAACCGGATCTTACGGTACGTCAAACGGATATTCCGGAGGAACATCGACGGGAAGCGGAACGACCGGAAGTACAGGCAGCACTTCCTCAGGAACTACGGGAACAACCGGAGGAACAGAAGGGACAACAACAGGAGGTGGAACGACCGGAGATAATGCAGGCAGCACTTCGGGAACCACTGGATCGACAGAAGGAACGGAATAAATAGTAATAAAAGATAAAGGGGTAGGTTACATGAGAAGAATTAAAAAGATATTTGTAACATTCTTGGCGATATGTATGATATGTCCATGTCTGTCGGTGATAACAGAAGCAGCGACAGCAGAACTGCGTTTTGCGGATCCGTCCACTACAGTAGGAGCGGAAGTTGATGTAAAGACCAAGCTGACTTCTGCTTCATCAATGCAGTCTATGGAAGCGACTTTAACGTATGACAAAAGTGAATTGAGATTTATCAGCGGTGATAATGCGACGGGAAAGGATGGAACCATTAAGATTTCCTGGACCGGAAGTGGAACAACTGCAGAATTTAATCTGAAGTTTCAGGCATTAAAAGAAGGTACTTCGAATATCGAAGTGTCAAGTGCTACGGGTACTGCGGAAGACGGAACGAACCTGGAAGTAACACAGGGAAGTTCTGCAGTTACGATCGGAGCTGGCGATCCGTCTCTGATTAAGGAAGAGACCAGTACCGAAGATACAACAACATCGACAGCAGATGGTGCCGTTGTGAAAGTGAACGGCAAGAAGTATGTTGTGACCAGCGATTTTTCGGAAGAGATCATTCCGGAAGGTTTTAAAAAAGGCGAGCTGACATTTGAAGGTTCAAAGTATTCTGTGATCACACAGGAGGCAAGTGGAATCAATGCAATGTATCTGACTGAAAAAGACAGCGATGATGCAGATTTCTATATGTATAACAGTGATGATGGATCTTTCGCACCGTTTGAAGAAGTTGAGATTGCAAAAGACAGATATATTATCCCATTGATGAATGATGGAAAGGTGAATCTGCCAAGCCAGTATCAGAAGACAACTCTGACATTAAATGGTAAAGAATTTGACACTTGGCAGGATACAAAAGACGCAGAATATTATATTATTTATGCTTTGAATTCTGACGGTGAAAAGACAACATATCGTTATGATACGACAGATGGAACCTATCAGAAATACACACCGGAATCAACCGGCAGTTCTTCTTCAGAAAGTAAGTTAAGTAACGGAAAAGGAATATGGGGAAAAATCCTTAATTTTGTAGAGAATTTCCTGGATATTGTAGTTATTATAGCAATTGCATTAATCTTACTGCTTGTTCTGGTACTTATTGTCACAGCAGTCAAGCTTAGACACAGAGATCTGGAATTAGATGATCTGTATGATGAATATGGAATTGATCTGGATGAAGAAGAGGAAGCATTAAAAGCTAAGAAAAAAGAAGAGAAACAGGAAAAGAAAGCACAGAAAGCTTCAAAACAGGTTTCGAAAAAAGCATCTAAGAGATATGATGATGAAGATGAATTTGAAGGATACGATGAGGATGATCTTTGGGTTACAGAAAACATAGCCAAAGCCATGGAAAAACCAAAGAAGCAGAAGAGCGTCAAACACGCAACGGCAAAAAAAGCAGCTGCAAAGGGTGTACGTTCTTTAGATGAGACAGGTCCTGCTATCCGCAAACCTGTAAAGAACATTAATCTTCAGGATACAGATGATTTTGAAAAATTTACTCCTTTAGATGAAGAAGAGTTCGATAATTTTGAAGGATATTATTCGGATGATGATTACGATATGTTTGGTTCAAATGACTATGATTATGACGACGATGAGTTA
>OLWZ01001350.1_pt1 | contig 10992 bp, 7 predicted proteins | sample 1674011 | NCBI WGS metagenome assembly OLWZ01 (sample SAMEA103958137, study PRJEB25191) | human gut metagenome | biome: human-associated habitat [ENVO:00009003]; feature: intestine environment [ENVO:2100002]; material: feces | place: Germany | collected 2013/2015 | reverse complement strand
TGGCAACATGGGGGTGTTTACGGAATTATCTGCTTGTTTCTGCTAAAAAAAGAGAGGGCTTTTGTGGAATGAAGAACCGTATTTCGCCAATTTAATACCTGTTATATTCGTTTTTACATTTGTTTATTCGATTATTTTATATGCTTTTTCAAAAGCAAAAGAAGGCAACACACTGGTTTTCAATTATATGATAAAAGCACCATGTGTCAGAAGTGATAGAGGAGTGATAGAGGAAAACGTCCTGTATCACTGCCTCTAACGCTTGAATATTAATAGCCATAACCTTCGTAGTGATAGAGTGATAGAGGATTTGTGAAAACTCCGTATAGAGATCATGACCTTAGAAAATTGTGATACGGTCACCCTGTTGAACAACTAAGGCAATTACAATTTTGGTGCGTAGCCTTGATATTTCATTGCCTATTCGAATGAGATTCTATATTTTTGCGGTTTTGAATTTCACTGTACCAATACGAAATGTCAAATATCAAATCAGAAATTGATAAATGGTATGAGAACTATATAGATGAGTTGTTCGCCTATGGAATAGCCTTTGGAGTGGAAAAAGATTTTGTATTAGATGCAATACATGATCTCTTTTTGCACTTGTTTGAATCGGCTGATAAAATAGAAATTCTCGGTTCTCCGAAATCCTATCTGTTTAGTGCTCTCAAGAACAAGATAATAACATCTTTACGTAAACAGGCGAACTGGCTTAGCTTAGAAGAAGAAGTCGAATATAATTTCAAAATAGAAGTTGATGCCGAAGCTTTAATGGAGGATGAAGAAGAAAGAAGAAACTATGAGAAAGAGGTTGAAAGCCTATTGAATTTATTGACAAACAAGCAGCGGGAAGTCATATATTTGCGCTTTATCAAAGCACTCTCCATACAAGAAATTTCCGAAATACTCAATATCACACCCAAAAGTGTGCGAAAAATGATCTACCGTGCCATAGAACGTATGCAACAAGGAAAAATTGAACTATTGTTTCTACTGATGTTCCTGAGATAAACAATAAAGAGGGGCTGTTTTGCCCCTCTTTAGCATTACGAATAACTTTTTGTACATTCTCACTTGTCCCAGAACGGAGCCTGAACAAGTGTCGGGTCTTTATCTATTTGTTCCTGATAGATCGGATACCAATAAAATTTACGCTCGTAGACACGTTTGATATATTGCGTGCGCTTGAAGAATGCAGCAGCATCATTTGGATCATCCGACAGCTTCGTTCCACTGAAATTCATACCATACATAGGTTGATTCAACACTTCTTCCGCTTTCTTCCAACGACGGAGGTCTAAATAACGCAAGCCGTTTTCACAGCAAAGTTCTACGCGACGTTCATGATAGATCGCTTCGCGCACCTCATCCTGGCCGTTCAATGGAATTTTATCAAAGCCATTACTATCCTTTCCGGTTCCATACTGCGGCATACCGGCACGTTCACGAATCAAGTTCAGATACTTCAAGATGTCAGGATTACCCGGATCGCACTCATTCAAGGCCTCGGCATAATTCAGATAAGCCTCGCCCAAACGGTAAAGGATGCCCGGACGATACGGGTGAATTCCATTACGATTATTTTGTTCAAGCGAAACTTTCTTACGGTTCAGATAACCGTTTTGCGGAGCGTCATGCGTAGGGCCGCCGTCTTGTTCGTTCGACATCATTTGTACTTCACGCCCCGCTTGATGGTACCACTGACGATTCCACATCACCGTCAAATAGAAACGAGGTTCACGACCGACATACATATTGTAAGTGCCGGAGGCAGCCACTTGATTATAGGTACAACCATCTGCTCCAACCGAGTCGACTGTAGCTCCCGGACAATTACGGTAAAGGTTGTACTTAGTTTTACGGATATCCTTTTGCGCAGAAAAACCGCGTTCCGTATAGCCGGATTCCTTGTTGATAATCGGTTTTCCATAATTGCCATCATAACCGGTAATCGGAAGGGAACCATCCTTCATGGCGAAGGCATCGACCAATGTCTGATAGACGCCCAAACCGCCGTTACCGGATGCTCCACGCGGAGTAGCATGCCTTTCAAACTCGCTGAAATCACAATCGGAACGGATGAACAGAGCTTCCGGATTCTGATCGCCGCGCAGGAAAAACACATTATAACAAGACATGAAAGGATCAATACTGCCATCGGCATTATATTCACGTACCAAATCATGACCGGCAGCATGTGCTGCTTCGATCAACTCCCGGTTAGCATCAGCGGCACGTTTCCATTTTGCAGGATCGTAAGTTTGGCTGAACCGGAATTTACCATCATAATTTTTGAAACCTGCATACCATTCGTTCCCATTTACCAACGGACTTGCAGCAAACAACAACATACGGGCACGAACCGCCAAACACATGATGGAAGTGGCACGACCATAAAATTGTGTAGATTCATTCAAGTAAGAAGCCGGAAGCTTTTTGGAAAGGTCAACCAACTGTGCATCAATCCAATCTACCATTTCATCGAAAGGCATTTGTCCACGCATCAAATTCGGATCATTCACATCTGCAAGATCATCAAAGAAAGGAACACTGCCGTGTGCCTCAATCATCAACCAATAATAGTAAGCAATCAAGAAACGACATTCATTTTTCATCCGTTCGATATCAGCTTCGCTTACTCCTTGATCCGGCAAAGCATGAGCATTCTTAATGAATAAGTAAGCTGAGCGAATACGAATTGGATTTTCTTTCCAAATGGCAGCATCCCAAGTTGAACTAGTAAACCATTGTCCAATAATAAAGTTTAGAGAGTTTCCCCACCATTGGTACCAACGTTGCGACGGATCAAGATCATCCCCCATAGAATCGTATCCCCACGTTCGCAATAACGCCCAATAAGTATCAGGCACACGATTGTAGACACCAGATAGCCAGTCTTCAGTACGAGTCCTGTCATTGAAAACCATTTCCATTGTCAACGTATCATCCGGAGCATTATCCAAATAGTCCGAACAACCACACATAAAAAGACTTGACAAAGCTATTGTTATGTATTTAAACAGTTTCATAATTCTATTTTATAAACTTAAACTCAAATTAGAAATTAACATCAATACCGAATGAGACAGATTTCATAATCGGATACTTCGCACCGTTCTGCGTATCAAGTTCCGGGTCCCAGAGATCAAAAGCCGAGAATGTCAATAAGTTTGACCCTTTAGCATACAGGCGGATATTTTCCAATCCGATCCGACTCATCCAACGTTTGGGCAACGTATATCCGACTTCTATATCCTTCATACGCAGCATGCTCATATTACGCAGCCACCAAGTCGAATTCTGGCTATTGTTCGTATTCACCCCATAGCTTAAGCGCGGATAGAAAACATCTTCACTCGGGTTTTCCGGAGTCCAGCGGTCGTTGTAATTAGTCATGACATTACCCAATGTCCCTTGTGAAGAACCAGGAAGAAAATTCGACACTACACCGCCTATGAAACGATGAGTCTTACCGTTTCCTTGGAAAAAGACATTGAAATCGACCTGCTTGTAACGGGCTGTCGCCCCGAAACCATAAACAATTTCCGGATTGACCGTTCCTCCCATGGCAACCTCATCCTTATTCGTAATTGACCCGTCACCGTCTATGTCCACATATTTAATATCACCGGGACGCACGCTGTTGAACGTATGCAATGGAATACCTTCTTTCAACACCTGTTCCCCTTTATCGTTAGTAACAAAATCATCTTCCGTAAAGAGCCCGTCTGCCACTAACCCGAACAGTTCGTTCACCGAATGTCCCGTCCGCTGGCGATTCGTTCCCAAAATACCAAGCGCTTCGTCCATTTCGATTATCGTATTGTGGGCATACGTAAACGTTCCTCTGAGACCAATGTGCAAATCTTTTGTAATCTGTTGGTTGTAAGTCAGCGACAAATCCACACCGATATTATCCACCTTACCATAGTTTGCCCACGGCGTTTTGCGGAATCCGGCTGCCGACGGAATGTTGTTACGCTGCATAAAGATGTCCCGACGCTGCTCTTTAAACCAATCCACTTGCAAATCCAAGGCATTCCATAAACCTATTTCGGTTCCGACATTCAGTTTCTCAACCGTTTCCCAAGTCAGATCCGTCACCCCAAATTCTCCTTCAAAACGGGAAGCACGGTTATAATCGTTGTTGACTCCCCATTTATAACTGCCATCCGTATCAATGGTCGGCAAGAAGGCAAAACGACGGCCATCCAACTGGTCATTACCGGTCAACCCCCAAGAAGCACGGAATTTGATCTTAGAAAAAGTATCTTTGTATTTCTCCATGAATTTTTCCTCTGAGAGCATATAGCCGACAGCCACAGAGGGGAAGAAACCAAAGCGGTTCCCTTTCGTGAAGTTTTCGGAGCCGTTATATCCAAAGTTAAATTCGGCAATGTAGCGATTGTCATACGTATAGGAAGCACGTCCGGCGATACCCATGCGGCGGAAAGGGACGACATTGCCGTCCTGATAGTCGCGTTGGTTATAAAGAAACATGGCGTTGACGGCATGTTTCCCATCAAACGTACGATCGTACGTGATATTTCCTTCCAAGTAAGTAGCCTTATTCCCCCATTCGCCTTTGTTTTCCGTATCGAGGAACTCCTGTCCGTCCGTTCCGACACTCAGCAGTAAGTTACCCTCCTCATCACGGCCCGTAGCCGGATTGTAGTAGGTTGGTGTACGAGACCGTTTCACCCACGACTTCGAATAGCGGTCAAAAGAAAACAGACCTTTGAATTTCAAACCGGGAGTAATAAATTTCAGATCTTGTTCAACCGAGAACAATGATTCAACTTTGGAGCTGGAAGTTGTCTGATAACCATGTTGCGTTGCTTCCGCCCATGGATTTTGCCGGTTCTGTATACGCACATCACGTCCTCCAGAATACTGTATAGGATGTACAAACGGAGGTGTGTCAAACGCCTGATTCCAAATATCCTGTCCACTGACAGCCATACCGTTCTGTTCTTGCAGGTAACCACCGATACTAATGCCCACAACAGTCGTCTTCGTCACATTGATATCCACATTCGAACGAATATTATATTTGTTCAAGCGTGTAGACGAATCCCAATCCTTACTTTCATCCCGAACAAAGATGCCTCGTTCACCATAATACGATGCGACCAACGCATAACGAAGGATATCGCTACCACCGGTAATAGTCAAATCTCCACGCGTATTGGAAGCCATGTCTTTCGATACGGCATCCAACCAATTGACATTCGGATATAACTCCGGATCTACATTATTACGGTAGTTGTTGATCATTTCCTCTCCATAAAGCGGATTCGGATTACCGGCATCCATATACAATTCATCCATTAACGAAAGATAATCTACCGAACCGATATAATCAGGCAACTGTGTCGGCTTGGTAAAACCTTGTTCCAAATGGAAATTGACTTTCGGTTTCCCCAATTGACCTCTCTTCGTTTTCACAAGGATGACACCGTTTGCACCTCGTACGCCATATACAGCACTAGCCGCTGCATCCTTTAGTACAGAAAACGATTCGATTTCGGCAGCCGACAAGTCATCCAGCGTGCGCTCAATCCCATCGACCAACACCAATGGCGAAACACCAGTCCCCTTAAAAGAAGAGATACCGCGAATCCAAAAATCCGAACCATCAGACCCCGGTTCACCATTACGTTGTACGGCAATCACACCAGCCAATTGTCCTGCCAGATTGTTAGACACGGCACGGGTAGTCCCTTGTTGTAACTGAGCAGGCTCTATCGCTGTGATAGAACCGACTACAGAAGCTCTTTTCTGAGAGCCATAGCCGACAACCACCACTTCATCAAGGCTATTAGACTCTTCTGACATATTGACATTGATATTGATTTGTCCACCAACCTTCACTTCTTGCGATTCAAAGCCGATATAACTGAAGACTAGCACTGCATTCTTATCGGGAACGCTGATAAAATAATTTCCATCGATATCCGTCGTCGTACCGATAGTCGTACCTTTGACCAATACGTTGACTCCGGGCAAAGGTTCCTGTTGGGCATCTCTGACAGTTCCGTTGATTGATATTTTTTTCTCTTGCTGCGTTTTTTCCTCTTTCCTGATAATCATCACCTGCCTGTCGTTAAGGAAATACGTCAGATTCGTACCATCCAAAACTTCCGATAAGATTCGGTCAATGGTTTTATTCTTAATATTCACATCGACATTCCGGTATAATTCCGCACGAACTGCGTCAGAATAAAAGAAACGATATTCACTATTTTTCTCAACAGATGCAAAAACATCACTGATCGTTGCGTTGGATAATTCCAATGACAAACGCGTAGACTGCGCATATGATTGTTCAGCCCAAAGTACAGGGCTAGGAATCAAAAATAAATTTGCGACTACGCATGCTGTGTACAAATTTCTTTTTAATTTTTGATATTTCATGATAGCATAAATTATTAAAAAAAATCACATGATTCATATTACCAAATACTTGGTTTCAATTAAACTTCACTTTGTATGTTTTCTCATAGGCTTTTTATTATTTATGAACATATTCTATTTTTATTACTTCATCCCGATGGCTAAAAGAAATAGAGAGAGTCCGTTGAAGTGTCTGCAAGACTTGGTCAATGTCATCAAACAAGACCAAATTACCCGAGCACTTTATCTGCCCAATCTCCATAGGGCAGTCAAAACGGACACGATAATAGCGTGATAAGCTGTTCAACACCTTTTGCAAACTTTTCTCATGAAATTGAAGTACACCATCTATCCATGAGATATAATCATAAACATCAACGTCCTTGACGGTCATTTCTTCTTTTTCAACCATCAGACATTGGTTAGGTTGAATTGTCTGTCCATTTCCCTGGTTATTCTTAACAAAGACGCTTCCTTCTTTTAATACGACAGTCTGGAAAATTTCGTCATCATACGCAGTAATCCCGAAAGAAGTACCTAAAACCTGTACTTCCATTTGATTCGTTTTAACATAAAAAGGCCATTGGGGATGTTTGGCTACTTCAATATAGATTTCCCCGTTCACATAGAGCACTCTTTTCTCTTTCTCGAATGTTTCAGGAAACTGCAATACCGTTCCTGAATTAATCCATACTTTTGTCCCATCAGACAAGATCAATGAAGATCGTCGCCCATTTGGGACACTCAACATGTTCAGATGTTCGTCTTCTTTTTCCTGCTCAAAATGTTGCTTTCGATCAATTGATTTTATTTCTATTTCAGCAACTTGTACATTACCCTTTTTATCGACTGAAATTGTAGAATTATCCGTAACTTGTATTTTTTCCTTTGACAAATGAAGTTCAACTTCTTTTTGTTCCGGATCCACTTTGACATCAGCCAAGACCGAAGTGCTCAATTCCACATTCGACACTTCTTGATACTGCAAGTATAAAGATCCCAAAAAACAGACTATCAACAAGCAAGCAGCCGCAAACAGCCAACTCAACCTAATATATTTAGGCTTACGGTGTTTCTCGTAATTATCCAGAATTCTTTTTTTCAATGCAGTCTTTTCCGCAAAGGCAAGTCGTACGTGGTTGAATTTAAGTCGGCAAACCTTCTCTCTAGCCAACATCAAAGTCTCCGCTTCTTCAGGATAAAGTGACAAATAATTCTCCTTCCATTGTTTATCCGATTCCTCTGTAGGAAACAGACACCAAAGAATAAAAGATTTGTCATGTAACAATTGGTCTATATTTTTTCTATGTCGCAGTTCTTCCACTTTGAGTTTGTTTTACCAAAAGACAAAAGAACGCCCCAAATGACCCCATCTTATTCGTTAAACACTGTTAACGACCAATTTTTCTTTTATCTTGACATAGTTCTCCCAAAATTTCGTCTATTCTTTTACAATCTACAACAACATAAAGAACCCGCGTATGGACGCCTGAATCGAAAGTTTAAAGAAGAAGGGAATGAAATAACGAACAGGCGTCCATAAAGGAAAATCAAAAACTGAACTTTGCCCCCGCATAATAGGTGCGGGGAGTTCCCGGACCGTAAATGTAGCCGGAGTCACGGGTTGCCCCTTTGTCGAAGTCATTCTGATAGGAATCGAACAGGTTCTGGATACCCAGGTTAAGTTGCAAGGTCATGGCTGTCGTCAACCTGAAATCATAGCTCAACTTGACTCCCAATTCAAAGAAATCCGGACTCTTCACCAAAATATCCGCCGTCCCATTCACTTCAGACATCAGATGAGGTACATACATTCGCCCGGTATAATTACCGTTAAACGCTATTGTAAACGGTTTTACCGGTGTATAGGATGCAGTGAAATAACCGTACAGATTCGGAGTACGCAAAATTTTATCGCTATACCGCTCCGCATCCGTCAAATGTTCCTTATCCGCGCTCCATTCCTCTGGTTCGTCATATAAACTCCGTTGTACCGTTATACCTGCCTGTATCTGTACTTTATTCCTCCAGACAATCTTTCCCTCCAGCGTAGAACCGTACACCTTTGCCCCCGAACCGTTGCTGCGAGTCTGCACCAGCGAACCATTTTCCGATTCTACAGGGGCTGACAAGACAAACGGGTCACTCAATTTCGTATAGAATCCTTCCAGTAACATATTCACCTGGAAATCTCCAAAATAATGATACCAGTCGACAGACCCGTTCACGCTCCGCGAACGCTCTTCCTTCAGATTAGGATCCCGCACGATCGAGACGCGCGCACCTCCGACATTACTGATATGCAAATCTTCGTCAAAGGCCTGCGGGGCACGGAAACCTTCGGCATAGCTCAACCGGAGATTGACGTCGGCTGTCGGATTATAGCGCACATTGGCACGTGGACTGAAAACAGCCTTATCCATATATCCAGTCCCGAAGCATATAGCGCAGAACGTGGAGCTTTGCTAACAGCCACGTCGCCAGCATGGGCAGTCCGTAGGGGCTTATGAGGAACGCGATCACCAGCAGCCCCGCGCCGTAGCTGACGGAATCCACGAAGATGATGAACAGACCGAAGAAGCCGAGAATGGCGGCGGGGATGCAGAGGATGCCGCTGGACAGGCTGACGACGAACACAAAAAACCATGTGACGACAGCAAGCACCGCAAGGATGGGCGCAAAAAGGATTTTCAAAAGGAAACGCATATCAATATCCCTCCAGTTTTGTTTGTTTCTGCTTTCAGCATACAGGAAGCTGCCTTGCCCTGCAAGGATGCCGGACCACAAAAAAGCAGGGGCGGCTTACCTCGCAGCAAGCCGCCCCGCATGGGATAAATACCCCTTTATTTGATGGCGGCAAGCCGGGAAAGGATACCGCTTGCCGCTTGCCAAATCCGCTCCTGATTTTGGAGTATATCCTCCATGTCCGCGGCGTAAACGCGCCCTGTTTCATGCACCCGCCGCGCAAGCTGATTGAGATTGTTGGAGGAATACCGCAGCAGCGACACCAGCTCCCGCAGCTCCGGCAGATCGAGCTTCACCACATAGCCGTCAATGGCCATTTTCCGAAGATATGCGCCCATGTTCGTTGTGCCGAGCTGCGCCATCTTCGCCTCGATCATCGCCCGTTCCTCCGGCGTCACGCGGACTTTGAGCTGGATGTCCCGTTTCCGCTTCGCCATGTCACAGCTCCAAATCCTTCTTCTTTGCGGCGGACGGCTTCTGCTCCGCCGAAGCCTGTTGCAGCTTGGAGCGGACGGAGGGCTTCCGGCTGCGGAGCGGCTGTGTGCGGTCCTCCTCCTTGGAGATGACGGCAAACACGCCCTTGCGGTCCTTCAGGTTGGAGAGGGCAAGGGTGGAAAAGGGCAGCAGTTTTTGCAGCGCCGCCGTGTCCTTCGCTCCGGCGCGTTCCATGAAGTCACGGGACACCTCTGCCATGAAATGCGTTCCGCCGGGGCTGTTGGGCTGCACAGGCTCTTGCAGCTTACCCAGCAGCCGCGCCGCCTCCGCTTTGATCTCGTCGGCGGTGAGGGGCTGGCGCAGCCGCTGCTCCTGTCGCGCCTGTGTGAGAAACAGGTCCGTCAGGCCGGGGTGGGAGCTGACCACAAACTGCACCGAGCGGTCGCTATCCATGCCGTCTTTGTTTTCATAGACGGGGATGGTATTCGCCCAGCGCTTGTTGTCCCGCGAGATGCGCCCGTCGTAATCAAAATGGCGGACGGTTGCCGCCAGGACGTAGAGCATCCGCTCCTGTCCGAACTGCTCCGCCACCTGTCCCACCGCCGCAGTGTCAAGGCGGTTGTCATGGTAATTGTCCCGGATGGCGGCTTCAATGGCGTCCTTGCAGCTTACGTTGGCGCGGAAGGACGCGCGGTAGGCGTCCAGTTCCAGCACCCGGCGGCACAGCGCCGCGTTGACGGCGGCGCGCTGCGGTGCATCCAGCGCCTTGCGGGCGGCACGGCCTGCGGCACGCTGCGCCTGTTTTTCCTCGGCAATGGTCATACAAAACACCTCGCTTCACCTGTGGGGGAGGATACTTGAAAAATATACAAAATCGACAGCGCATTTTTATACAAACATAATAAACACTTCAGACAAAAAAAGCAAGCCTTTTGGCGAAAAGAGGATTGAAGCCGCCGCCGCTTTCTGCTATGATTATGTTACAGCAGCAAACGCCGCGCGGGCGCTGCGCTGAGAGGATCTACAACATTTTGTGGAGAGGGGCAAGTAAAATGTACAAGGATATGATGGACACCATCGGCATGGTCAATGCAGCCGACCCGGAACTGGGCGCAGCCATGGAGCGGGAGCTGACCCGTCAGCGCCAGAACATCGAGCTCATTGCCAGCGAGAACATCGTCTCGCCCGCGGTCATGGCTGCCATGGGCAGTGTGCTCACCAACAAGTACGCCGAGGGCCTGCCCGGCAAGCGTTACTACGGCGGCTGCGTCTATGTGGATGAGGTGGAGAACATCGCCATCCAGCGCGCCTGCAAGCTGTTCGGTGCCAAGTACGCCAACGTCCAGCCCCATTCCGGTGCACAGGCCAATCTGGCCGTCTACTTCGCCCTGCTCGATCTGGGCGATACCGTCA
>OLWZ01001309.1_pt1 | contig 11279 bp, 8 predicted proteins | sample 1674011 | NCBI WGS metagenome assembly OLWZ01 (sample SAMEA103958137, study PRJEB25191) | human gut metagenome | biome: human-associated habitat [ENVO:00009003]; feature: intestine environment [ENVO:2100002]; material: feces | place: Germany | collected 2013/2015 | reverse complement strand
TTGGTCCGCCGGTTATACTTTGGCAGCAAAACGTTGTTCAAGTTTGCCCTGTTCATTCCCATTCTGGTTTTCATGGTCTGGTTCAGCTATACGGTAGACCGCAGCGGCCTGTTCCAGGGTGAGCTTGCCCCCCGCCGCATTGTGGACTTGATGCTGCAGGGCTATGATGTGAGCAACTTTGAGCAGATGAACGAAATTGAGCGCGAGGTTGTCCAGCTGTTTGCACAGGATGTTCCGGACACCCCGGAAGTGATCGGCATTGGCTCCAGCCGCGTATTACAGTTCACACGGGAACTTGTCGGAACCGACAGTTTTTTCAACATGGGCGTTACCGGCGCGGATGTGCGCGATAACATGACCAGCTATTATAAGATGGTCTGTTACGGCAAAGCGCCCAAGGTGCTGATTTGGAGCGTGGATCCCTGGGTGCTGTATGGTGACGAAGCCGCCTTTGACAAGCGCGCCGATGTGGAGCTGTACAACGAATTTTTGACTAAGGTTCTCGGTGTTGAAACCGACTATGAGGAAGAGGACCGCGTGGCGCTGTGGAAAGCGCTGGTGGAACCGGCTTATTTTCAGGGCAACGTAGACTATTACTTAAAGAACCGCGGCCAGAGCGTTGTGACAGATGACGATGGCAACCCCATTGACTTTAACCCGGTGGACGGCGACCCTTACGAGCAGCCCACCACCATCAAGCGCTCTGACGGCAGTGTGCTGTATGACCCCGAATTCCGGGATGCCAACCCCGACCAGGTGCGCGCCCTTGCCGCCGAAGCCTGCCCCACGTTCAACAGCGTACATATGGAAGGGTTCGACTCGCTTTCCCCCAAGCAGGAAGAAGCGTTTGACAAGTTTATCCAGTATGCGCGAAACCAGGGCACCACGGTGATTTTGGCCCTCTCCCCCTGGCACCCGTACCTGTATGACTTTCTGCTGACGGAAACCGACCAGCACCAGGGCTTTTTTGAAACCGAAAACTGGATCCGCCAGTATGCGCATGACTACAATATTCCGCTGTACGGCAGTTATGACCCCACCTGCATTAAGGGGTTGAATGAGACCGACTTTTTCGATGGCCTGCACTGCAAGGGCTGCGGCATCGCCAAGTTCTTCCCCGGTGTGCCGCAGGTGTTGCAGGATGTTGAAAACAACACCCTGCCCGACCCCCTCAGCGTGACCCCGCGCACCACCCTGCCGGTAGATGGTGAGGAGAATGTTGAAAACGTCGGGTAAGCGCTTTGCTTCTTTTGGCAGGTTGTTCCCTGCTTGATTTTCGCCTTGTTTACGACTTTCGTTTATTATTAAGGGCAACACCGCAATATACCCAAATTGCGGGGCCGTTTTTTTCAAAATTCTGCCTGCATTGTTTGGCTGCCGGTTCCGCGCAGCTGCATTATTTTTCCCATGGGCTGCGGATAATTTCGCCGCTGTCCACTTTCATGCAGCGCTCCACGGTTGCCCCGGCTTTGATGGTTGCACGGGGGGCAGCATGCACACCGTCTTCCAGCACGGCGTTATGGTCCACAATGGCACCGGCATTGATGATGCACCCTGCCCCCACTTTGGTTCCTGCGCCCACAAAGGCAAATGGCAGCACCACGGTCCCTGCCCCCAGGGCTGCGCTGCTGCATACTTCTGCCGCCGGGTGTTCAAACACCGGTGTCTGGTAGCCCGCAGCCACCAGCTTTTGCAGCCATTGCAGCCGCAGCTCATTGTTGCCAAGGCCCACAAAAGCCGCGGTGCAGCGTTCCCTGATGGCGGGATCCAGGTAATCTGCCAGTTTGCCCGCAGCGTCCGGTGCCTGGTCATCCAGGTACAAAATACGGGAATAACCGCCGGCTTCCGCCAGCATTTCTCCCAGCTGTGTGCCAAAGCCCCCCTTGCCAAGCACAAGGGCTGTGTGGAACAATTTCATTGCGATACCCCTTTCCCCTCCTGCCTTATGGCAGTATTTTCTGGTATGGTTATTATAGCACAAAAATCCTTATCAAAAAAGTCATACTTCACCCCGTTTTTCTCCATCAACTTTGACAAAAAGCCCCATCTTATTTTAAACACAATAGGAAGTGCGCCAAAAAAAGTTTTGGCTCTTGCTTTTTTGCGCTGCACGCTTTACACTTTAATTACAGAGATTTTCCGTACGGGTGTTTTGTGTGTTATTCTGTACACAGCCCGCCGGGGGATCCAGCCATACATTAAAGGATGGAGGGCGACTTTGTGCATTACACGAATCTTTTCGGACCATTCCCGGTCGGTTTGCGCAGCTGTGTTCTTCATGCGGTGTATTATAAGCATAATAGCCTTGTATAAGCGCAGTGTACCCGTGTACACCGCGCTCTTATTTTTTGAAGGAGGATCTGTAACATGCCGAACCGTAAAAAGGTTGCCATCATCATGGGTTCTGACAGTGACTGGCCGGTTGTAAAAAGTGCCTGCGGGGTGCTGAAAGATTTCGATGTACCGTTTGAGGCGCACATTCTTTCCGCCCACCGTACGCCGGAAGCCGCCGCTGCCTTTGCCAAATCTGCCCGCGCCAATGGTTACGGTGTTATCCTGTGCGCCGCCGGTATGGCGGCCCACCTGGCAGGTGCCTTTGCCGCCAACACCACTTTGCCGGTGGTCGGCATCCCGATGAAGGGCGGTGCCATGGACGGTCTGGATGCTCTGCTTGCTACCGTGCAGATGCCTTCCGGCTTCCCGGTTGCCACGGTTGCCCTGAACGGTGCCAAGAACGCCGCTTACCTGGCCGTTGCCATCCTGGCTGTTGCCGATGATGAGCTTGCGACACCGCCGCCGCCATTGCCAAAAAGGACGCCGCCATCGCTGCCGAAGCCGCAGCTATGTAACTTCAAATCCCGGTTTATTTGCTGTTGTTTTATCCCTTTTTATAAAAAGGATTCCATAAATCAATTCATGAAAGAATATAAAGGAGCGCATTACAATGAACGTTGAAATTAAAGAACAGATGTACGAAGGCAAAGCTAAGCAGGTATTCGCAACTTCTGACCCCGAAATCGTTATGGTTCATTACAAGGACGATGCCACCGCCGGCGACGGCGAAAAGAAGGGCACCATCCGCGATAAGGGCATTGTCAACAACAAGCTGTCCAACGCTCTGATGCAGAAGCTGGAAAAAGAAGGCATCCCCACCCATTATGTTGAGGAGCTGAACGACCGCGATACCCTGGTCAAGAAGGTTCAAATCGTTCCTCTGGAAGTCATCATCCGCAATGTTGCCGCCGGCCACTTCAGCCTGCGCATGGGCGTGCCCGAGGGCAAGGTCTTTAAGACCCCCATCCTCGAGTACAGCTACAAGAACGATGATCTGCACGACCCGTTCATCAACCACTACTACGCCCTGGCCCTCGACCTGGCTACCCAGGAGGAGCTGGACACCATCGCCAAATACGCCTTCAAGGTCAACGAAGTGCTGAAGAAGATCATGCTGGATGCCAACATCCGCCTGATTGACTTCAAACTGGAGTTTGGCCGCCTGTCTGACGGCACCATCATTCTGGCTGACGAGATCAGCCCGGATACCTGCCGCTTCTGGGATGCCACCACCGGTGCCCACCTGGATAAAGACCTGTTCCGCCGCAGCCTTGGCGGTGAGGCCGATGCCTACCAGGAAGTTATGAAGCGCCTGCTGGGCTGATTGAACCAAGCTTAGTCCAGCCAATGTTCAGGGTGTACTGGAACCGCCGTTCGCTCTTCCGGTGCACCCTGCCATCGTTTGAAACAGGAAACGGAGAACTGAATGAAGGAGCTTTGTCCCGCCGAAGCACTGCATGAAGAATGCGGCGTGTTCGGTATCTATGATTCCACCGGCAAAACCAACATGGTCAGCGCCGTGTACAGCGCGTTGTATGCCCTGCAGCACCGCGGCCAGGAAAGCTGCGGCATTGCCCTGAACGTGGACGGTGTGCTGACCGGCTACCGCGATCTTGGCCTGGTCAGCGAGGTATTTACCCCGCGCGTGCTGGCTGACCTGCCGCAGAATGCCAAGATGGCCACCGGCCATGTGCGCTATGCCACCAGCGGCCAGCGCACCCGCGCCAACGCCCAGCCCATGGTTCTGCACCACTGCAAGGGCACTATGGCCATCTGCCACAACGGCAACCTGACCAATGCCCCCCAGCTGCGCCACAAGCTGGAAATGAACGGTTCGATCTTCCACGGCACTTCAGACACCGAGGTCATCGGCTATCTGCTGACCCAGAACCGCCTGATCAGCCCGGATATTGAAACAGCTGTCTGCCGCACGATGGAGCAGATCGTGGGTGCTTACAGCCTGGTCATTATGACCCACACCAAACTGATCGCCGCGCGCGATCCTAATGGCTTCCGCCCTCTCTGCATTGGCCAGCTGCCGGATGGCTCCGGCTGGGCTTTTGCTTCGGAATCCTGTGCGCTGGATGCTGTGGGCGCCCGCTTTGTGCGCGATGTACTGCCCGGCGAGATCGTGGTGGCAGACTACACCGGCCTGCGCACCATCCGCACCCACTGCGGCACCGCGCCGCACACGATGTGCGTGTTTGAGTACATTTATTTTGCCCGCCCCGATTCCATCATCGAGGGCACCTGCGTGCATGACGCCCGCCTGCAGGCCGGACGCTTTCTGGCACAGGAGCATCCGGTGGAAGCCGATGTCGTCATCGGTGCGCCGGATTCCGGCCTGGATGCCGCCCTTGGCTATGCGCAGGAAAGCGGTATTCCCTATGGCGTGGGCTTTATTAAAAACAAATATGTGGGCCGCACCTTCATCCAGGGCTCCCAGGCCCAGCGTGAAAGCAGTGTGCGCATCAAATTGAACGCAATTTCCTCCACCGTTGCGGGCAAGCGCGTTGTGCTTGTGGATGACTCTATCGTGCGCGGCACCACCAGCGCCCGCACCATCAAGCTGCTGCGCGACGCCGGTGCCAAGGAAGTACACTACCGCATTTCGGCCCCGCCGTTTGCCCACCCCTGCTATTTCGGCACCGACATCCCGGACGAAAAAGACCTGATTGCCACCGGCCATACGGTGGAGGAGATCCGCCAGATCGTGGGGGCCGATTCCCTGGGCTACCTGAGCATTGAACATGTGACCCAGCTGGCCATCCACAGCAAGTGCGGGTTCTGCACCGGCTGCTTTACCGGCCATTACCCGGTGCCCGCCCCCAACGAGACGATGGACATTGTATACGATAAACCCCTGAGCCAGTCCCAGACCAAAAAACGCCTGTAAGCTGATAAGGAGAGAAACATAATGGAAAAAAGCTATTCTGCAAGCTACGCTGCCGCTGGTGTGGATATTACCGCCGGTTACAAGGCAGTTGACCTGATGAAGCAGCACGTTGCCCGCACCATGAACGAGCACTGCATTGGCGGCCTGGGCGGCTTTGGCGGCCTGTTTGAGCTGGACTGCACCGATATGCCCCACCCCGTGCTGATTTCCGGCACGGACGGCGTTGGTACCAAGCTGCGCATTGCCCAGTACATGAACAAACATGACACCGTTGGCATTGATTGCGTTGCCATGTGCGTGAACGATGTCATCTGCGCCGGTGCCAAGCCGCTGGTGTTCCTGGATTACATCGCCTGCGGCAAAAACGTGCCGGAGCGCATTGCCGAGCTGGTTGCCGGTGTAGCCGAAGGCTGCGTGCAGGCTGGCTGTGCCCTGGTTGGCGGTGAGACCGCCGAGATGCCCGGTTTTTACCCGGAGGACGAGTACGACCTGGCCGGCTTTACCGTTGGCGCTGTGGACAAGAGCAAGATCCTGGACAACTCCACCATGCAGCCCGGCGATGTGATCATCGCCCTGCCTTCCACCGGCGTACACTCCAACGGGTTCTCCCTGGTGCGCAAGATCTTTGACCTGGAGAACAACCCCGATGTGCTGAAAAAGACCTTTGACGGCATGGACAAGACCCTGGGCGAAGCCCTGCTGGCCCCCACCAAGATTTATGTCAAGCCTGTGCTGGCCGTGATGAAGGAAGTTACTGTCAAGGGCGTTTCCCACATTACCGGCGGCGGCTTTTACGAGAACATTCCCCGCAGCCTGAAAGCCGGCTGCTGCGCTGTGATCAAGAAGAGCGATGTGCGCACCCCCGTGCTGTTTGATGTGCTGGCTAAAGAGGGCAACATTCCGGAGCGCGATATGTTCAACACCTTCAACATGGGCGTTGGTATGATTTTGACCGTGGCTGCCGAGGATGCCGACAAGGCCATTGAGATCCTGAAAGCCAACGGCGAGGATGCTTACCGCCTTGGTGTGATTGGCGAAGGCAGCGGGGTGCAGCTGGTATGATGAAGATTGCTGTGCTGGTTTCCGGCGGCGGCACCAACCTGCAGGCCATCCTGGAAAGCGAACGCCGCGGGGAGAACCCCAACGGTAAGGTTACCCTGGTGGTTGCCAGCAAACCTGGTGTGTATGCGTTGGAACGCGCTGCAAACTTCGGCGTGGAAACCGCCGTGGTGCGCCGCAAGGATTACGCCACCAGCGAGGAGTTTGACACTGCCCTGCTGAGTGTGCTGAAAGACCATGGCATTGAGCTGGTGGTTCTGGCAGGATTTTTGAGCGTGCTGGGTCCCAGCGTGATTGCCGCTTACCCCAACCGCATCCTGAACATCCACCCCAGCCTGATTCCCAGCTTTTGCGGCCCCGGCTACTATGGCCTGAAAGTGCATGAGGAAGCGCTGAAGCGCGGCGTGAAAGTGACCGGCGCTACCGTCCACTTTGTCAACGAAGTGTGTGACGGCGGGCCCATCCTGCTGCAAAAAGCCGTGGAAGTGCAGCCCGGTGATACCCCCGAAGTGCTGCAGAAGCGCGTGATGGTGGAAGCCGAATGGAAGTTGCTGCCCCAGGCCATTGCCATGGTGTGCAATGGCGAAGCCTGACCGAACAAGGAGGATTCCCGCATGAAAAAGAATCTTTATACTTATCTGGCCGGTAACGAATATCCCGGCCGCGGCATCTGCATCGGCCGTTCGCCGGACGGCACCAAGGCCATGATTGCTTACTGGATCATGGGCCGCAGCGCCAACAGCCGCAACCGCGTGTTTGACGCCATCCCCGGCGGCATCCGCACGGTAGCCGCAGACCCCGCCAAGCTGGAAGATCCCCACCTGATCATCTATAACCCGGTTCTGACCCTGAACGATACCACCATTGTGACCAACGGCGACCAGACGGATACCATTTACCGCTACATGCGGGATAACCTGTTCCCCGGTTACGGCTTTGAAGCAGCCCTTGCCACCCGCACTTTTGAGGACGATGCCCCCAACTTTACCCCCCGCATTTCCGGCGTTGTGGATATGCGTCGCGGCGGCTACAAGCTGAGCATCCTGAAAAGCTGCGATGGCAACCCCGCCAGCGTGCAGCGCCAGACCTTTGACTATCCGCAGCCCGTTGCAGGCGAAGGCCAGCTGATTACCACCTACCAGAAAAACGGCTCCCCCATTCCCAGCTTTGCCGGTGAGCCGCTGCGCGTGACACTGGACCAGAACGATGCCGACGAATTTGCCGGAAAGCTGTGGGAAGCCCTGAACGAAGATAATAAGGTCAGCCTGTTTGTGCGTGCCATCACGCTGGAAACCGGCGATTATGAAGATGTGATCCTGAACAAATACAACACGGTGGAGGGCTGAACTTATGAACGAATTCCAGCTGAAATACGGCACCAACCCCAACCAGAAGCCTGCCCGCATTTTTATGGCAGACGGTTCTGATCTTCCCGTTACCATTTTGAATGGCAAGCCGGGCTACATCAACTTTCTGGATGCGTTCAACAGCTACCAGCTGGTGCGCGACCTGAAAAAAGCCCTGGGCCAGCCTGCTGCTGCCAGCTTTAAGCATGTTTCCCCCGCCGGTGCCGCCATTGGCCTGCCACTGGACGAAACGCTGAGAAAGATGTATCATATTAGTGCAGAGGCTGAGCTTTCTCCCCTGGCCTGCGCTTATGCCCGCGCCCGCGGTGCGGACCGCATGTCCAGCTTTGGTGACTGGATCGCCCTGTCTGATGTGTGCGACCTTGCCACCGCAAAGCTGATCCAGCACGAAGTTTCGGACGGCATCATTGCCCCCGGCTATGACGCCGACGCCCTGGAAGTGCTGAAATCCAAAAAGAAAGGCAACTACAACATCGTTGCCATTGATCCGGATTATATCCCCGCTCCGCTGGAGCGCCGCACCGTATTCGGTGTCACCTTTGAGCAGGGCCGCCAGGATCTGGAGATCAGCGTGGATACCATGCTGCAAAACTTTGTAACCGAGAACAAGACGGTGACCGATGCCCAGAAGCGCGATCTGATCATGAGCCTGATCGTGCTGAAATACACCCAGTCCAACTCCGTCTGCTATGTGCAGGACGGCCAGACCATCGGTGTGGGCGCAGGCCAGCAAAGCCGCATCCACTGCACCCGCCTGGCAGGCCAGAAAGCCGACAACTGGCAGCTGCGCCATATGCCCAAGGTTCTGGACCTGCCGTTCCGCGAGGATATCTCCAAGCCCAACCGCGATAACGCGATTGATGTCTACATCGGCGATACCCCGGAGGATGTGATTGGGGATGACGTTTGGGCCGAAACCTTTACTGTGCAGCCTGCCCCGTTGACTGCCGAGGAAAAGAAAGCCTGGCTGAGCAAGGTAACGAATGTTGCCCTGGGCAGTGATGCATTCTTCCCCTTTGGGGACAACATTGAGCGCGCCCGCCGCAGCGGTGTGACCGCCATTGTGCAGCCGGGCGGCTCCATCCGCGATGATCAGGTTATTGCCACCTGCAACAAGTACGGCATTGCCATGGCGTTCTGTGGTATCCGGCTGTTCCACCACTAAGCAAAAACGAAGTTTTTGCTAAATAATAAATAATAAAGAATAATTAAGAATGAAGGTGTGCCGCAAGCGGCACGGTTTTGGATATTAGAGTTCTAATATTTTTTAAGCGGTGCGCAGCAACGCGGTCCACCTTCATTATTCTTTATTCATTATTCTTTTTTCATTTCAAGCTAAGGAGTTTGCCATGAAAATTCTGGTTGTTGGCGGCGGCGGGCGTGAACACGCCATTATCCGCGCGCTGAAAAAAAGCCCCGACTGCGGCGATATCTGGTGTGCCCCTGGCAACGGCGGCATTGGTTACGATGCCACCTGCAAAAACATCCCTGCAACGGATGTAGACGCCATGGTCGCCTTTGCCAAGGCAGAAGCCTTTGATTATGTTGTTGTTGCACAGGACGATCCCCTTGCCCTTGGCATGGTGGATGCTTTGGCCAAGGTGGGCATCCCTGCTTTTGGCCCGGATGCCGCTGCCGCCCGCATTGAAGCCAGCAAGGTGTTCAGCAAGGACCTGATGAAAAAATACGGCATTCCCACCGCCGGCTATGAAACCTTTGACGACCCCGCCAAGGTGATGGATTACATCCGCAGCAAGGGCAAGTACCCGGTTGTTATCAAGGCGGATGGCCTGGCACTGGGCAAAGGCGTGCTGATCTGCCAGAATGAGCAGGAAGCCGCCGATGGCGTAAAGGAAATCATGCTGGACAAAAAGTTCGGCGCTTCCGGCAACCATGTTGTGGTGGAAGAATTTTTGACCGGGCCGGAAGTCAGCGTGCTGTCCTTCTGTGATGGCAAAACCGTCAAGCCGATGGTTTCCAGCATGGACCACAAGCGCGCTTTGGACCATGACGAGGGCCTGAACACCGGCGGCATGGGCACCGTTGCCCCCAACCCCTGTTACACCCCCGCCATTGCCGCCGAGTGCATGGAGAAGATTTTCCTGCCTACGGTTGCCGCCATGCAGGCAGAGGGTTGCCCCTTTAAGGGCTGCCTGTACTTTGGCCTGATGCTGACCCCGGACGGCCCCAAGGTGATTGAATACAACTGCCGCTTTGGCGATCCCGAAACCCAGGTAGTACTGCCCCTGCTGGAAAGCGACCTGCTGACCGTGATGCAGGCCTGCACCAACGGCACGCTGGACAAGACCGAGGTCAAGTTCAGCGATGGCGCTGCCGCCTGTGTGGTGCTGGCTTCCGGCGGATACCCCGTTGCCTATGAAAAGGGCAAGGAGATCACCGGCCTGGAGAATGGCCAGGTGCCCGGTGCTGCCGATGTGACCGTGTACCATGCCGGTACCGCCATCAAGGATGGCAAGCTGGTTACCAACGGCGGCCGCGTGCTGGGTGTAACGGCAACCGCCGCCACCCTGCCCGAAGCCCTGAAAAAGGCTTACACCGCTGCTGACTGCATCCATTTTGACAAACTGCACCGCCGCAGTGATATTGGTGCCCGTGCCCTTGCGGCAATGAAAGCACAGGAGGGTTAAACAAGAATGGTTTACCGCATTTATGTAGAAAAAAAGCCCGGCTTTGACGGCGAAGCCCAGGGCCTGAAGCATGAACTGGTTGAGCTGGTTGGCATTAAGGGCCTGAAAGCTCTGCGCCTGTTGAACCGCTATGATGTGGAAGGCATTGACCGCGACCTGTTTGAGAAAGCCATCCCCACCGTGTTCAGCGAACCGCCAGTCGATGTGACCTATACCGAGCTGCCCACCGCCAAGACGGTGTTTGCTGTGGAGTATCTGCCCGGCCAGTTTGACCAGCGTGCAGATTCTGCTTCCGAGTGTATCCAGCTGCTGAGCCAGGGCGAGCGTCCGTCTGTGCGCAGTGCCCGCATCTACCTGCTGGACGGCGAGCTGAGCGCAGAGGATCTGGAAGCCATCAAGAAGTACGTCATCAACCCGGTGGAAGCCCGTGAGGCCAGCCTGGACACCCGCGATACCCTGAAAATGGAATTTGCCGTGCCCACCGCTGTGGAAACCCTGAACGGCTTCTGCGCTTTGGATGACGCTGCGTTGGAGAATTTCCGCAATGAAAAGGGCCTGGCCATGGACCACGCCGACATTGTGTTCTGCCAGAACTACTTCAAATCTGAACAGCGCGACCCGACCATTACCGAAATCCGCCTGATCGATACCTACTGGTCTGACCACTGCCGTCACACCACCTTCGGCACCATCCTGAACGATGTCAAGATTGACGACGAAGTTGTGCAGGCTGCATTTGACCGTTACATGGCCCTGCGTGCCGAGACCGGCCGCGATAAAAAGAACCGCACCCTGATGGACCTGGCCACCATCGGCGCCAAGGCCCTGAAACAGCGCGGCATCCTGCAGAACCTGGACGAGAGCGAAGAGATCAATGCCTGCACCGTCAAAATCAAGTGCGATGTGGACGGTGAATTGCAGGATTGGCTGTTCCTCTTCAAGAACGAGACCCACAACCACCCGACCGAGATCGAG
>OLWZ01001282.1_pt1 | contig 11482 bp, 9 predicted proteins | sample 1674011 | NCBI WGS metagenome assembly OLWZ01 (sample SAMEA103958137, study PRJEB25191) | human gut metagenome | biome: human-associated habitat [ENVO:00009003]; feature: intestine environment [ENVO:2100002]; material: feces | place: Germany | collected 2013/2015 | reverse complement strand
CAGGGAGACAGTGTTATTACCCTGTTTTATCAGAAGCTGGAGCTGGAAGTAAATCTATATAACTTCGGAGAGATTGCACATTTCTGGGTTCCGCGGTATGAAAATCTGCGTCAGCTGGAATTTCGGATTGCAGTGCTGTGGGACAAGTATACCTATTTGGGGGAAAATTATTGCAGTGAGGGGGAAAAGCATCTGGTTCATCTGGCGGATGTCCCGGCACTTAATTTCTGTTCTTACTGTGCTGCACCGGAACCGTATATGGTGCCACATGAGATGCCGAAAGAGTCTTTCCTGCAGGGACTGGATGTGATGGAGCAGCTGGCAAAGCAGGCGAAAGACTGGCTGCTGGTTGGCTGGATTCGCTTTTATCGCAGACATCCGTCAACAATTGTAACCAGGTGGGTGGCACACGTCCTGCACCATAGCATTCATTTTGGCTTTGTGAAAACACTTACGGAAACGATCAAAAAGGAGACGGCCATCTATCCGCGACGCCTGTTTGGAAAAAGCGGAGAGGAACGGCTGGCACTGTGCCTGAAAAAAGCAAACGCACGGAAGGAAGAACTGGAAAAGACGGGCGCATATGTAGAAATTGTGCGGCAGGAGCCATTTACAATTGCAAAAGATCAGCTGGATTTAAAGGTGTATCTGCTGGTCAGCCGCCAGGGGATGGTAAACCAGAAGATTCAGGTGGAGGAAATCGTATTGTAATTTTGTTGTTACAGTTCGCCGGGTAACCTGTGAACTGTAACACAATAACGAATAAAAAGACAATCAGGTTAGAATTTGATTGAAAGACTTTTTCTAAAATGATAGTATAGATACATGGGAAACTAGAGAGCCGGGCGGCTTACCCTCTTTTTCGGAGGGGCTAACCCTCCAGACGAAAGAAAGGAGGGCGTTGCCAATGTATGTTACATATTCTGATTTGATTCAGATAGGGATATTCATTTGCGCCCTTGTTGGATTGTGTTACACGATTTTCAAGGGAAAACGAAAATAGCCGCCATTACTCGCAATAATGACGGCTGTTGTTAAAACAGATTTTTAATTATTGGGGTAAGCCGCTTCTCTAGCTTTCCCTTTTTCTATACATAGAATAACATATCTTTTGAATCTCTGCAAGGAAAAGTGTGAATCGATTCATAATTTGTTACTGTTCACTCAGCACCTGAACACCATGCTGTTCAGGTACACATTTTCCCCCTTTTTGTGAAATGAGTTGACTTCATCACACAGGTGTAATATATTGAAGAAAACGTATGATTTTCAGAGAGATTACAGAAAATAAAAAAGAGTAGAAAGACAAGATGAAATTATCAGAACAGATCAAAAAACAGGATGCAAAAGCATTTACACATAGCGGAAAATTTCATGCGGATGATGTATTTTCATCCGCATTATTGTTGTATCTGAATCCACAGATTACAATCACAAGGGGAAACCGTGTGCCGGAAGGATATGACGGGATTGTATTTGATATTGGCAGAGGGCGGTATGACCATCACCAGAGAGACAGTCGTGTGCGTGAAAATGGAGTACCATATGCCGCCTTTGGTCTGCTCTGGGAAGAACTCGGAAGCGGAATCTTAGGGGAAACGTTAGCGCAGCGGTTTGATGAAGAATTTGTGCAGCCGCTGGATAACAATGATAATACCGGGGAAAAGAATGAGCTTGCATCATTGATTGGCAATTTTAATCCGGTATGGGATGCCCAAAAACAGAAGATATATGACAAAAGTAAGCTGACCGCTGGGCAGAAGGAGTGTGGACTGACCGGGGAATTCCTGCATGCTGTCCGGATAGCAGGGCTGATCCTCGAAAATAAATTCGCACGTTATCGTGCAGACGCGCGCGCGGACGAGAAAATTGATCAGGTGCTTGCCATGCAGGAGACACAGGGTGGGGATGCGCGTATTCTGGTGCTGCCGGAATTTGTTCCGTGTCAGAAACGGCTGAAGGAGACGGATATAGCGTTTGTTATTTTCCCGTCAAATCGTGGCGGATATTGTATCCAGCCACAGAAGAAACCGGATTCCATGAATTACAAATGCAGTTTTCCAAAGCAATGGCTGGGACTGGAAAATGAACAACTGCAAGCGGCTACCGGGCTTGCCAGTGCAGGGTTCTGTCACAAGGGCGGATTTCTTATGACGGTTGGAGACGAGGCGGATGCCATCAGGGCATGTGAGATCAGTCTGGAAGAATATGAGCAAAAGCCGGTGATTGTGTGTCTGTGGGATGCCGGAGAGACACAGGAGACAAAAAATTGCGAGAGAGAAGAAACAGAGCAATTGCTCAGGCAGATTCCGGATATGACCGATGTACAGATCTGTCACATGACACTTCCGCTTCTTCCGGATCTGGAAGAACAGGGCGTGTATGCGGAAGTTGCAATGGAAAAAGAAGATTGGAAAACGTATATCAAAGATTTTGTAAAACAAATACTCGAGTATAAACCGGAAGCGGTTTATGTTACGGCAGATCTGTTTGCAGCCTATCCGGTGGTGCATGCACTCCGCAAAAAACACATGCCGGTACTGATGCGCGCAAAGAAGGAAGGAAAGACCCGCATCGTGCGGCTTCCTTCGGGATCGTAGACCAGAAAGAGAGGAAGAACAATGGACGAGTCAGGAAACCACAAACAGGCAGAACAGAGGGAGAGAATCCGGTGGATCGTATCGATTTTGATTCCCCTTTTGTGTGCACTTCTGTCATTTTGTGTGATTGCAAAATACACCTCATCTCCAACTATGAAGATAAATGCACACGCGATTCAGTCACTGGATGACAAAAAGACAACTGCATTGGAACTGACGGCAGCGGCAACAGCTGCTTCTGCCGCAATTACGCTTATTCCGGGAGATGCCGGTACTCCGATTGCGGATAAACTGGCCGATCTGAGTTCGTATTTTCTGATAGTTGTCTGTGCGATCTATCTGGAAAAATATCTGGTTACCATTACGGGGCTGGCAGCATTTAAACTGTTGATTCCGATCGGATGTATTTTGTTGTCGCTTTGTTTTGGATTCAAAAAAGATCTGGGCAGGACCATTGCCTGTAAGCTGGTTTTGTTTGGGCTGGCTGTTTATCTGGTAGTTCCGGTAAGTGTCAGGGTTGCGGATCTGATTGATGCGACATATGGAGCTTCCATGGAAAATACCATTGCATCGGCAAAGCAGGCGACGGATGAGATCAAAGGCGAGGCAGATACACAGAGTCAGGAGAGCAGTGGTTCTGATACTGGTGGGAAGAGTAGTTTCTGGTCGGGACTGGTGGACAAAGTTGAGGATACCGTCACCGGAGCAAAAGTAAATCTGGAAAATACACTGAACCGGTTTATAGAAGCGATTGCGGTAATGCTTGTGACTTCCTGTGTAATACCGATTCTTGTTCTGTTGTTTTTTGTCTGGCTTGTGAAACTGGTACTTGGGGTAAATATTACGTTGCCACAGATCGGAAAAAAGAAGAAAGAGGGAAAAAGAATATGAAATTACTGATGAAACAGCGTGTTTTTTCATGGACGGATACCTATGATGTTTATGATGAGGCGGGAAATAAAAAGTATTTTGTAAAAGCAGAATTGTTTCGGCTGGGGCACCAGATCCATGTATTTGATGTTTCCGGAAATGAAATCGGTATGATCAAGCAGCGTCTTTTTACGCTTCTTCCTTCGTTTGATATTGTGATCGGTGGACGTGAATTTGGAAATATTCAAAAGGAATTTACGTTTTTCAAACCGCGTTATGAAATTGATTATAACGGATGGCGTTGTGAGGGAGATTTCCTCGCCTGGGACTATGATGTGTATGCGGGCTGCAGTTCAGTCGTGCATATTTCAAAGGAACTGTTCCACTGGGGAGATACCTATACGATTAATATTTTAAATCCCGAAGATGAGATTCCGGCACTGATGCTTGTCATTGCAATTGATGCAGCGAATTGTACACAGGGAAAGTAAAAAAGTTGGAATAACGAATCGGTCGTTATTCCAACTTTTTCATTTCTTTCATTTATTTGCAGGCTTTCGGAAGTGAAAATTTAGTTGCCTTGTTGAAGTTTTTGTATGTAACAGATGTCTTAATCTTGGAGTAGGACATATCGGAATCCGCTACAAGAGAACTAAGATACTCGTTCATGAAGTCTTTCATGTCGATCGTCTGTTTTACCGGATAATAGGTCTTCTTATCAATCCAGAGAGAGATGGTGATCGGTGAAAGAGAACTGTAATCAGAAGATGTTCCCTGTGTGTTATCTCCGTTAAGTCCAAGTTGTGCAAGAAGACCGGCAATATCTTCGCCCTTCAGCTGTGCCTGAATCTGTACGGTTGATTTTCCGTTGACGGTTACGCTGTTTTTGACAATTTTTAAATCCGAATACATATCTGTGGTCTGTACAGAACTGAGCATATCGGAGTAGTCAGACAAATCCAGTGTTGATTTTTCATAGGTTTTGTTATCCGTAGAGGTGTACTGCAACAGTTTGTTGCCTTTTTGTTTTGTGTAGGAGATTACTTTTATTTTTGTGTCCTTACCGTTGGAAGGGATTGTCATCGTCATAACGGTTTTGGTTTTCAGCGGACTGGCAAAAGCAATCGTTGTTGACGTGGTTTTGGTGGATGTGGTTTTTCCCTGAACCGACATGTCCATATCCATGTTCATTTTCATCTCATAGGATTTCAATTTTTCTGTGGCTTTCGCCATTTTGTTGATGTACTGCTTGGCAGAAAGGGTTGCTGCCGCTACAGGAGTAGTGCCGGCAAAAGCGCATACTGCCATAACTGCGGTAAGCACAGCTGCCAGAAATTGTTTCTTTAACTTTTTCATAAAATAAAACCTCCATATTTTTTATTGATATGGAGGTATCGTATCATCTAAAGATGTTTTTCGTCAATAAGACCTTTTTCCTACATTTGCTTTATTTGGAATCCATTCGTGTCACAATCATGTGAATGATATATGGAACAAGAATCACCGGAATGGCAAGGTAAGCCAGAAAACTGTAAGCTTTCTGGATCAGTGTCAGAAGCCCGAACTGTGCGATGCCAAAATCAATCAGACAGCAGATCAGTGCGATGATAATCTCACGGGAGGAGATGCGTTTTCTGGTGTTTATGTCCGGAGTTTCTGCTTTTGGCGTCCCGGCAGATACATCATTTTTGCCGGACAGGGTCCGTTTTTTAAGTCCGTCGGATACACGTTTCACCATGGCGGCAACCATATTTACGGCGGTGGATACGGCACCGAGGATAATCAGAATGGAAATTAACGGTGTCATAAATCCTTTTCCAATACCGTTTTGCACCATAAGCAGTGTCGGTACGCTGGTACCTGCCATATCCGGGCTTGTGGAAACGGTCATAATTCCAAGACAGACCATCGTCATCATCAGCGCGTTGATGATAAAGCCGAGCCCCATGCTTTTGACGGCATCGCCCGGTTTTTTGAATACTTTGGCGTGCTGGACAAATACCGCAATGTTTGCCAGCTGGAACGTTCCGTAAAGGAATGCGGAGTAAAGTGCCTTCCCGAATGGTTGTGTGGATGTTGTCATCTGCTGTGCGGCTGCGCGGATGGCAGACCATCCGTGGATGATATTCGGAATGTATACAATCAGAAGCCCGGCAATGATGCAGATGGAAAGCACGGAGGCTACCCGGCGCACCAGATCGGTGCCGAAAATGGCAACGATAAAGATGAAAATGCCGATGATCAGTGTACACAGCAGATACGGAAGTCCTGTCAGTGTACTTAATGTTGCACCGCCGGTTGCAAAGGCAACCGCAGGAGCGACACACATGACGCAGATATAGAGCACTTCAAACAGGTTGGAAAAAACCGGGGCGAATTTTCCGTAAAATGCATTGTTGTACGAGCGGTAATCGTACACTTCGTGTTTCCTGGCAAAGCGCATGCCGTAGGCAAAAAAGATACCGTTATAGAGCATGGCAAGTGCAGGCATGATCAGACACCAGATGCCGAACCGTACATAGTAACTGTAAATCTGGGCACCGGAGGCAAATCCGCCGCCGAAATGCGTGGTGAACCAGACAAAGGCAACACCAAAGATGATGGAATAGGTGCCGGTGCCGGCAGAAGATTTTTTATTCATTTATCAGTCTGCCTCCCTCCCGTTCTTTCAGCTGATTCATTGCAAGGGCCAGCATTTCTTTTGTTACTTTGTATGGGTAATGTCTGATATCGGACATTTCCGGGATGCGGTCCATACTTTCCTCCCACTGTTCTTCCGTAATCTCAATCTGTTCCAGAGAGGTCGGAAGCTGCAGCTGTTGGTTTAAGGTATAAATTTTTTCAAATTCTTCGTACTGCTGGTCGACAAGCAGTGCAAACAGAACACCGAATCCCACGACTTCTCCGTGCAGATGTTTTTCTTCAATGACCGGATAACTGGTCAGCGCATAAAAAATTGCATGCGCCAGCCCGCTGTTATAATCCGGGGTGAAATCTTTCGTCAGGAAAATGGAGGCAATTCCGGTTGTCACGACGATGGCAAGGACAACCTGCTCCACATCGTAGGTACATAATCCTTTTTTATGATCCTCGAGTGCTTTGGCACCGTATTCCAGAAGCGGATTGCGGCACATGACACTTAATGCCACACCAAGGGAGGTGAAATGTTCCAGCTGTTCCCCACGGGAAGAGATGGTTGCCTCATAGTATTTGGCATAGGTATCGCCAATGCCCGCCCACATATACTGTGCAGGAGCTTTGGCAATGATTTCCGTGTCGATAAATGCGTGCATGGCAGGCCGTACAAAAAAGTTTGGTTTTAAGAATGTGCCGTCCTCGTTGTACATGATGGATACCGAAGTACAGGCTGCACAGTTGGAGGCGATGGTCGGGAACGTAAAGACCGGCTTATCGTCAGTGATACACAGACATTTTACGGTGTCTAGTGCTTTTCCACCGCCCACACCAAAGACCATATCGGCTTTGTGATAGACGGGAAGCTGCCGCAGTTTTTCCACGGTTTCGTAGGTACAGTCACTGCCGTACAGTTCGACACCGATGATTTCTAAGTTTGTTTTTGCTACATAAGTGCGGATCTTTTCTTCCGCTGCTTTAAGTGCGCGTCTGCCACCGATCAGAAGCACGGTTTTTCCGTAGGATTCACAGACCGGTCCGATTTTATCGTAGATGTGATCGCCGATGGAATAGCTTGGCAGATGCACTTCGTAATTTTCTAATTTCATAGGTTCTCCTTTATTTTCGATATATACACAGTTTATACCAATTGCCTGTTACTGTTCAATAAAAACTTTCAAAGTTTTACTTCGTTCTGAAATGAAAATGTAAAATACACTTGACATACAATGTAAAGTGTACTATACTTCGTGGTGTAAAGCAAACTTGACAAAAATTTCCGTGAGGAGGGGAAGCATGAAAACAAGAATTCAGGATCTGCGCAAGGAGCTGGGAGTGACCCAGAGCGAGCTTGCAGATGCTGTGGATGTGACCAGACAGACGATCATATCCCTGGAGGGAGGCAGATACAAAGCTTCTTTAGTGCTGGCACATAAACTTGCACAGTTTTTTCACGTAACCATTGAGGAATTATTTATATTTGATCAGGAGGATGAAAACATATGAAGGGATTTTGTTTATTTTCAGGAAGTAAAGTGACAAACAATGAGGAATTCCGCAAGCAGCTGCAGGCGAAAAATAAATGCCTGCTGGGATTGATTCTGCTTGGCATAATCAGTGCGGCAGCCGCTTATTATATGGGATTTTGGGGAAAGATGAAAGTAGACGATTATATGCTGGGTGTATATTGTGGGATCGGTGTGGGGCTTATATGTTCTGGAATTGTTTTTTTGATCCGCAATAAGCGTCTGATGAAAGACGAAGAGAAATTAAAGGAAGCAAGACTGCAGGTAACGGACGAGAGAAATATTGAGATTGGGTTGCGTGCGTTAAGGATGGCAGCGTTTGTGCTTCTGATTGTAATGTATTTTGCCTTTCTTTTTGGAGGACTGTATGATCCGATGATCAGTAAGCTGATGTCGTGTATGATCTGTCTGTTTCTTATTGTCTATGCAATTGCATGGAGAGTACTGAACAAGCATATGTAGAAATGAGGATATATGAAAACAGAACGAAAGAAAATCCGTCCGGATTATTATGATAAATTCAGCTGCATTGCCGGCCAGTGTCCGATTACCTGCTGTCAGGAGTGGAAGATTGCGGTGGATGCGGATACGAACCGCAGATGGAAGAAAGTCCTTCCGCCGGATACGATGCCGGGATGCGCAAAAAGCCAGTCGTTGGATCAGGTATCTGGAGATTCAAAAAATTGTGTGAAAAATCTCAGTACTTATACTTGTATGAAAGATGGAATCCGGGTTATCCGGCTGGACGAGGAGCATCGATGCCCATTTCTTGCAAAAGACAAGCTGTGCCGTCTGGTTTTGGCGTATGGGGATTCGATTCTCTCGGAAACCTGCACGACATTTCCACGGGAAGTGCACCGGTTTGCAGATCATGAAGAAGATACATTGATGCCGGGGTGTCCGGCGGTGATTGATTTGTGGCGGCATAAAGAGATTACGTTTCCATCGGTCGTGCACAGCAATGCAGGCATTTCAAGTGAAAACACGTGGACAAATGTGTCGGAACATACCATGTGTGTGGAAAAAGACGAAAATAAAATGGCGTTTCTGATCCGGGAACATATTCTGGCGTTACTGGGGGATCATACGGTTTCTATCGAGGAGGCTCTGCTGGAAAGTTTTTATATTCTGCTGGAGTTGTATAAAAATCAGCCCGTCACACCGGAACTGGTGGAAGAATATTTTTCTCCGGAAACACTGCTGCAACTGCGCACCGCAATCACACAGGCAAAGAGCACAATCTCTTCGCTGGAAACCTGGGAAGAATGCAATGAACTTCTGCAGGATCTGGCGGTCAATTACCGGAAAGAGGGACTGTATGAGAAGTTTTTGACACCTGTGATTACACAGGCAGAATATTATTCCCAAATTTTCGGAAGGCAGGGAATCCATGTGGGAGAAGATATGGATGCCACTAAGGGGGAAAATGAGGCAGGACAGCTTTGGGATCGGTGGAGACAGTTCCGGAATGCATTTGCATCGTATGAACTGTTGCTTCGTAATTTCCTCAGAAACGAAGTGTTTTCGGATCTGATTTTGCCAGAGAATTTTGAGATGGAACCGGAAGAGGCTGATAATCTGGAGCACATGGTGCTGCAGATGCAGTGGATTGCGATTGCGTATGCGGTAATCCGGCAGAGTCTGTTTTTGAAATGGAGTCTGGGTGCAGATGCAGATGGGATACCGGCAGAGGAGGCACTCGATTATGAGACGGTGCGGGAGTATATGGTGGTGATTTCTCGTATGACCGGGTATGAGGATGAGGATATCCGCGAGTATCTGGAGAATAGTTTTGCAGAGCTGATCTGGGACTGGGGATATTTTGCGTTGATCATTTAAATTGCTGTTTAACGGCGTGGTCTGGAGGCTTTGGGGGTTGGCAGGAGGGACGGATTTGCGGGGGTTGTTTTAAATATAAGTTTTTCTCGATGCGACGGAAGAAGGGGGACATTCTCTTTCTCCAGAAAAATTTACAAGTTAGCTCTGGCGTTGGTTTCAGGTACGTGGAGTAGAGTTTTTCAGTTTACGCAATTCACTATGGGTTGTGAGTGCCAGAGCAAGTTGCAAATTTGTTCTTCCGAAAGAAATGTCCCCCTTCTTCCTGTGGATTGGAAAACTATAAGAAAAAGAATGATGCCCGCAAATCCTGTCTGTGGAACAAACATAAAGGCACCAGAACTTGCAGTTAAGGGGACGCCTCAAAAGGAGCTACGAATCCCATGAACTGGAATAAACATAAAAATACCCTGTTAAATCACTTGATGATAAGGCCGGGTATCTATAGAGACTTTCCGGTATCTGAATGTTAAATTTTCAGCGTGTAGGTACCGCAATGGTATCTTTTACATGAATTTTATTGGGATAGATACCACGGCAGAAACTGTACTTTTGCCTGAAATGCCTTAAAATCAAGGATTTGTGGGAAGTGGAAAGTGATTTGTACCCCCTGTTGTACCCCTATTTTATACGGGTTCCTACAAAGGCAAAATTTTGTTAATTGACTGCCCTCGATAAAAAAAGTCTCTTGACAGCAGTAACAGAAGTTATATATTAGTAATAACAGAGCTCACCACGCCTCTGACTTTCATGCGCAACCAGGTAAGACTTTTTTGTTTTCTAATCCAATCAAAATCTATCAAAAATCAAGAAAGAGGTCCCTAAAACAAGGAGTTTATTTTATAGATTTTGAAAAGGGGACATTTGGAAATAATTAGAAATACCCAGTAAGGGGTGATTTTTTCGCTGAATTGAGTATACTAAAAGTAGGAACAGAAATGTTCTCGATGTAAGAGCATCGTTAAAAGTTGGGCTGCAGATGGAGCAGGATAATTTTCCATCTCATAAGATGTCTTAACTGGGCATCGAGCCTGGCAGCTTGGATAAAGCTGTAGTCCACGTGGGGGACTTAATGATTTCCACGTCGTTATGGGTATCTTAACTGGGTACCGAGGCTGACAACCAGCAGAAAACTCTTTTTCAAAAGAAATTCTTAGAGGAGTGTGGTTAAGCATCACACTCCTCTTTACGTATGAGGTATGGATGGCAACAAAAGCAGATAAGAAAAATGCAATAAGACAAGGTATTATAGATTCAGCCAGTATATATAGTCAGAGTCTAGCTGGTAAAACATTTCTATATGTATATGGAGAAGAGTTTTTTGAAGTCTCTTTTCCGATAGATCATTTTCTTCACTTAACAGGAGTGGAGACAAAACTTTCTGCAAAGGACTTCTATAAAAATGCAAAAAAGGCAAAACTTACAAGTAGCCAGTTCTATTTTGATGCAAGGCATCCTTATGCAAATGCAAGAAAGAAGTTGCCCTGCTTAAAGAGATTACCGGAGTTGACAAATGATATGGTGTGTATCCTTAAGGAGATGCAGACGGTTACAATTATTTACAAACTAAGCGTAACTAATCTGGAATTTACGTTGGGACTTACAGAAAATACAGATGTAAATGGTAAGAAGATTAATGACTTTTTTCTTCCTATGTCACTACGAGTGGAGGATACATCCGTAGAAAAGAGTAATGATGGGGAAATCGTTGATTTCATTTTCTCAAAAGATGCAAGCGTTGCAAAGTATGATACATTATTGGTAGAAGATAAGAATAAAATGATTCCAGATAATATCAAGCATTTGATAAGCGAGAAATTATATAGTACAGAGCATGATTAATTACATATGAAAGTTTTGAAGCATCAGGAAACTGGTGCTTTTTTAGTGCGGAACAATGTATGAAATATAGTTGGTGAAAAAGTGTTCGTTTCTAAGAAGAATTTAATTGAAAGTATTCGCTCAATAGAATATAAGGAAAGAGGAATTTTTACACATTTTTGGAGGAAAACACAT
>OLWZ01001279.1_pt1 | contig 11503 bp, 9 predicted proteins | sample 1674011 | NCBI WGS metagenome assembly OLWZ01 (sample SAMEA103958137, study PRJEB25191) | human gut metagenome | biome: human-associated habitat [ENVO:00009003]; feature: intestine environment [ENVO:2100002]; material: feces | place: Germany | collected 2013/2015 | reverse complement strand
GATTTAGAGGTTCAAAGAAATCTACTCCATATGCTGCACAGATGGCAGCAGAAACAGCTACAAAGGCAGCTTTAATCCATGGATTAAAGACAGTTGACGTATTCGTTAAGGGACCAGGTTCAGGAAGAGAGGCAGCTATTCGTGCCCTTTCAGCATGTGGTCTTGAGGTTACATCAATCAGAGACGTTACTCCGGTACCTCACAATGGATGTCGTCCACCAAAACGTAGAAGAGTCTAATCAGGAGGTATAGATTAAAATGGCAGTTAATAAAGTACCTGTACTTAAGAGATGCAGATCACTTGGTTTAGAGCCAAGTTATTTAGGATATGATAAGAAGTCTAGAAGAAACCTTACAAGAGCAAACAGAAAGGTGTCTGAGTACGGACTTCAGTTAAGAGAAAAGCAGAAAGCTAAATTCATCTATGGTGTTTTAGAGAAGCCTTTCCGTAACTACTACAAGAAAGCAGATCAGATGAAAGGATTAACAGGTCTTAACCTTATGACAATCCTTGAGTCAAGAATTGACAACGTAATTTTCCGTCTTGGTTTCGCAAGAACAAGAAAAGAAGCTAGACAGATCGTTGATCACAAGTTCGTTACAGTAAACGGAAAAGTTGTTAACATCCCTTCATACCTTGTAAAGGCTGGCGATGTTATCGAAATTAAAGAGAGCAAAAAGAATACTCAGAGAATGAAAGATATCGTCGAGGTAGCTGGCGGAAGAATCGTTCCGGAGTGGTTAGACGTAGATGCTGAGAAATTACAGGGAACTGTAAAAGACTTACCTACACGTGAGCAGATTGATGTTCCTGTAGATGAGATGCTCATTGTCGAGTTATATTCTAAGTAAAATTAGGTTGATTTGCCGGGGATTTATTTCCCGGCTTATCCACTCTTTGATAACATATAACAACGATACCCGAGAAGGAGGGAATTTGAAGTGTTCGATTTTGAAAAACCAAAAATTGAAATCGCAGAAATTTCAGAAGACAAGACATATGGCAGATTTGTTGTAGAGCCATTAGAGAGAGGTTACGGTACAACACTTGGAAACTCTTTAAGACGTATCATGCTTTCTTCTTTACCGGGCGCTGCAGTAAGCCAGGTCAAGATTGATGGTGTTTTACATGAATTCAGCTCTATTCCTGGTGTTAAGGAAGATGTTACAGAAATCATCATGAATATCAAGAACCTTGCAATTCGCAATAATAGTTCTACAAATGAACCAAAGGTTGCATATATCGAATTCGAAGGTGAAGGCGTTGTTACAGCAGCCGATATTCAGGTTGATTCAGATATCGAGATTTTGAATCCTGAGTTAGAGATTGCACACTTGAATGGTGGAGCAGATTCTAAGCTTTACATGGAGCTTACAATCACTAACGGCAGAGGTTATGTCGGAGCAGAGAAGAACAAGAACGAGGATACACCAATCGGAGTTCTTGCTGTAGATTCAATCTACACTCCTGTTGAGCGTGTTAATCTTACTGTAGAGAATACCCGTGTAGGTCAGGTTACAGATTACGATAAGCTTACATTAGATGTATTTACAAATGGTACATTGGAGCCGGACGAGGCAGTCAGCCTTGCAGCTAAGGTGTTAAGTGAGCACTTAAATCTGTTCATCGATCTTTCAGAGGCAGCACAGCAGGTTGACGTTATGGTCGAGAAGGAAAACGATGCTCAGGAGAAGGTTCTTGAGATGAACATCGATGAGCTTGAGCTTTCAGTTCGTTCATACAACTGCTTAAAGCGTGCAGGAATCAACACTGTTGCAGAGCTTATCAATAGAACACCTGAGGACATGATGAAGGTTCGTAACCTTGGTCGCAAGTCTTTAGAGGAAGTTTTAGCAAAATTAAAAGAATTAGGTTTAGAGTTAAATCAGACTGAGGAATAATTCATTCGAATAATCCTTGCACTGATTCTTCTAAATAAATTGGTCATATATAAATTTTAAATATCATATTTATGTTTATGTGTGACAAAACTCATAGCGGCAGGGCCAGTAAGACCAAAGAGCGTGACCGTGTCTGATACATGAGTGGCAACTGATTTGAGCATTTGCTTTTTGAAATAAGGCAAAGCTTTATCACAACAAGATACGATGTCTGGCAGTAAGACCGAAGAGCGTGACCGGATGTCCCACAAATGGAGGAAATTAAAATGGCAAAATATCGTAAGTTAAGCAGAACATCAAGCCAGAGAAAGGCTTTACTCAGAGGTCAGGTTACACAGCTTCTTGTTAACGGAAAGATCGTTACTACAGAGGCTAAGGCTAAAGAAGTTCGTAAGATCGCTGAGGGTCTTATCGCATTAGCAGTAAAAGAGAAAGACAACTTCGAAGAGGTTACTGTAACAGCTAAGATTGCCCACAAGGACAAAGATGGCAAGAGAGTAAAAGAGGTTGTAGACGGAAAGAAAGTTACTGTTTATGACGAAGTAGAGAAGAAGATCAAGAAGGATTCTGCTTCACGTCTTCATGCCAGAAGACAGATGCTTAAGGTTCTTTACACAGCTAAAGAGTCTGACGGCACAAAGAAGGGAACAAAGACTATCGATGTAACAAACAAGTTATTCGATGAGATCGCTCCTAAGTATGCTGATCGTAACGGTGGTTACACAAGAATCGTTAAGATTGGACAGCGTAAAGGTGACGGAGCTTTAGAGGTTCTCCTTGAGTTAGTTTAATATTTAATCGGTATAAATCTTAGACTAAATTAAACCAGAGATTTGAGTGGATGACACTCACTTCTCTGGTTTTTTATATTACTAAGATAATTATTCTAAACTTTGAGAAAAACTGATGCGTTTTACTTGCATGTATAGTTCGACTGCCTTTGGTTTGAATTCGTAACTGTAACGCATAAAAATACCCCTTTCACTGGATATCCAGTAAAAGGGGTACATATTAATTTCACACGGCTTTTTATAAATGCGCTTAATTATTTATTTTTTGCTGCAGCCTGCTCGTCATTGTACTTCTGAACACACTTCTTGATTCTGTCATATGGTGAGAGAAGATCACTGATAGAACAGTCGTGGTTTAATGTATCAATGAGGTATGCGATGTATTTGCTCATGTCACAGCTGATATAGTACTCCTTAGAGAGAAGCTCAGGTGACTGGTAGATAAGGTTTGTTGTAACTACTCTGTAGATGAGACCCTCCTCGTATGCTTTGTCAAATGAAGCAAAGCCGTTTGTAAAGAGACCAAATGTAGAAACAACAAAGATTCTGTTAGCTTTACGCTTCTTGAGCTCTCTTGCTGTATCTATCATACTCTCGCCGGAAGAAATCATATCATCGATGATAAGAACATCCTTACCCTCCACATTTGTTCCAAGGAACTCATGAGCTACGATAGGGTTACGTCCGTCAACGATACGGCTGTAATCACGACGTTTGTAGAACATACCCATGTCTACTCCGAGTACGTTTGCAAGGTAGATAGCACGGTTTGTAGCGCCCTCATCAGGAGAGATAATCATAAGATGGTCAGCATCAATAGTGATATCCTTTACGTTCTTTAAGATACCCTTGATGAACTGGTAAGAAGGCATTACATTCTCAAAGCCGTTCAGAGGAATAGCATTTACCACACGAGGGTCATGAGCATCGAAGGTGATGATATTGTCTACACCCATGTTGATAAGCTCCTGAAGAGCCAATGGACAGTCAAGAGACTCACGGCCTGTACGTCTGTGCTGACGGCTCTCATAAAGGAAAGGCATGATAACTGTGATTCTTCTTGCTTTTCCGCCGGCTGCAGCGATAACACGCTTTAAGTCTGCGTAGTGGTCATCAGGTGACATGTGGTTTGTCTGACCGCATACTGTGTAGGTAAGACTGTAGTTGGTTATATCTACCATGATGTACAGATCATAACCACGAACTGACTGGTTGATAACACATTTAGCCTCGCCGGAACCGAATCTAGGTGTAGAAGGCTTGATAATGTAGCTGTTTTTGTAGTAGTCCTTGAAAGCACTCTCGTTAGTATGCTGGTGCTCTCTGTGCTCTCTCCAGCCCTGTAAGTATGCATCTACCTTCTGGGCAAGACCTATACAACTGTCGGTTGCAACAAGTCCAAGTGTACCGGTTGGCATAGTCTCCAAAATTCTCTCATCGTTTGGCATTGTTATTCCTCCATATAACCATATAATAAATAAACTAAATATATAATATAAAAAGCGTTATTTGGAAAGACGCTTTTTAATTCGTATGTCATCTCCAAAGAGCTTGATAAAACTATAATTGCTTGAAATTCTTGAAAGTGTTCTCTCGGAGTAAATATCTGCTATCTGCTCCAGATTCAGATTAGTGGAAATAATAGTAGATTTCTGTCGCAGTATGCGCTCATTTACACAAAGGAAAAGCTGTGATGTGGTAAATGAGTTGGAAAGCTCGGTTCCGAGATCGTCTATGATAAGTAAATCACAGTCGAATATATTCTGGTGCGCTGCGATGGCATCTGCATCCTTTTCAAACACACCTTTGCTTAATATATCAAATAATTGGAATGCTGTAAAGTAAATTACGGAGTAACCTGCATCTAAAAGCTCTTTTGCAATGCAATTAGATAAAAAAGTCTTTCCGACACCGGTATTACCGTAGAAAAATATGTTTTTAGGTTTGTTTTCAAAATTGTCTATAAATTCATGACAGTTCGTCACTGCAAGCTTTGCTGTGGCAAGAGCAGACAGCCCTGTCGCAGGATTTTTCTGCTCATCTGAGTAATAATCGAATGAGAGCGTGGAAAAATTCTCTCTTGATAAAATCTCCCTGATATTGGACTGCGAATAAACGGTATTGATAATAGCCTGTTTGAAACAATGACATTTCTGACCGTCTATGTATCCTGTATCATGGCAATCTGGACAGGTGTAAATAGGCTCAAAATAATCAAGCGGATATCCGAGTGTGGATAGAAGAGCAGCACGCTCCTCCTTATAGTCCTCGATTGCAAGGCGTAAAGCGGCGAGAGCATTCTCATCACCATCCATAAGCCTGTACGCCTGCCTGACAGAGGCTGATGCAATCTCAGAGTCAATCTCCCTGAGGCGGGGCGCCTTGCGATAGGCTTCCTCAATACGCTTGTCATGTATGTATTTGTTCTGAAGCTGGCGTTTATCGTAGCCTCGCATTATCTCATCATATTGAGCATTGGTAAGTGCCATATATCCTCCTTGGGATGTGTAAATCTAACTTGAAAAATCATACCGTAGAATTCAGAAACAGCTTCTCCAGCTTGTCGTAATCATTGTTGCGCTGATTGAAGTTGTTAAATTTATTCTTGGAACTTGAATTATTGCTTTTTGGTTTTGAGGAACAGTTTGCAGCATTTGTGCCTTGTGATGAGCCTGTAGCAGAGGCTTTATTGGCCTTTGCAAAGTTGGCATCAAGCACTTCAACATCCTTTAATGTATGTACATCCTTTTTCCTCCAGTTCGCGAGTATCGAGTCTGTGTACTCGAAGCTTGGCTTCTGGATAGCTGAAATGGTTTTACTGCAGGCGGCTTTTACAAGCTCTATATCGAAACCGTATTCGCCGACCCATTTGTTGATGAGTGACACCTCAGAGTCAACCAGATTGCGGCCTGTGATGCCTAGAGCCTTCATTACAGAATAGTAAATCTGTGAGTGAGCGGCTGCATCGTCCTTTGCCTGGTCTACGGTCTTTATGCCGGCATCGGCCCAGCCGAGAGCGACCTTGTTCATGTAACGAAGGCTTGAATGGCCCTTGGTAATGCAGTACTCCACGAGATATTCCACCAGGTCGGTAGAAAAATGGAGCTCGTCCAGCCAGTAGAGCACCATATTGGTGTCTGTGGATGAGAGCGTATGCTTCAGATATGTCTCTATAATAAAGAAAAGCTCTGAAATGTCAGGATTCTTTCTAAACTCCTTAATCTCATCAAGTGTGTATTCCTTCTGTGAAGAAGCAGGCTTGTCAGTAGTCTGGCTCTTAAGCTTTTCAACAACAGAATCCTGCATCCGAATATTCGCGGTAGAAATATTCTGTGCAGCATTATTAACCACGCTGTTTTGCAAATTATTCTGTGCAGCATTATTAACTACGCTGTTTTGCAAATTATTCTGCGCGGCATTATCAGCCACAGCGCTTTGTATATTACTCTGAGCAGCCTGCATACCGGATACAGAAAGACTGCAGAGGTTGATTCCAATAATCTGACCATCAGCGCCGGTTTGCACCTGCAAAATGCCCTCAGAGGACCAGTAATTGAGGGCACGTATGATGTCGGCTTCAGTATTGCTGAAATGATCGGCAATCTCTGAAATAGTTGCTATGCCTGCCCCGGAGCCTGTTGCACGGAGCAGATAAAGGTATACCTTGACAAACTCACCGTTTGCCTTTGGCATGTATTGATCTATAAAAATATCTGACACAGTAGTGAATGATGTTGCTATGTCACTGCTAATGTTTATCGCTGTCATATAAAAAACTCTCTTTCGCTTAACCTGTGAGCAATTATAGCACAATATTTTAACCGTGTGAAGATGGTAAAAGTGCTACAAGCCTTGTAAACTCGGGCTTTCCGAGTCCACAAAAAAATGTGGATAACGTGGATAACTTATTTCTTAAGCAGGTCTTCGCCGATTTCTACTACATTTCCGGCACCCATTGTTATCAACAGGTCACCGTTTACACAATTTTCTGATAAAAATTTCTCGATTTCCTCAAATGATGGGAAATAGTGCGCATTCACACCTTTTTCGAGCAATAAATCCAGGATATCCTTAGATGAGATACCATATGTGTTCTGCTCACGCGCAGCATAGATATCAGCAAGCACCACAACATCTGCCATTGAAAGAACATCGGCAAAATCATTTAAGAATGCCTTGGTTCTGGAATAGGTGTGTGGCTGGAAACAAAGGACAAGCCTGTCATGTGGATATTTTTGTGCAGCTGTCAGTGTTGCGCGGATCTCGGTTGGATGGTGAGCGTAGTCATCAATGATTGTGACGCCGTTTACCTTGCCCTTGTACTGGAAACGTCTGTCAGCACCGCCAAATTTGTCAAGGCCTGTGAGGATAGACTCCTCATTAAGACCGAGTGTGGTGGATAAAGCTATGGCTGCGAGCGCATTGCTTACATTGTGAGCGCCCGGAACAGAGAGTTTTACGTCGAAAAGTGGACTACCCTGTCTCATAGCTGTAAAAGATGCACAAGCTTTATCGTCATAGGTTATATTTTCCGGATAGAAATCATATTTTGAATCAAAGCCATAGGTGATAATCTTCTGAGGAAGCCCTGCGACAATCTCCTCATAGCGGTCAATCTCACCATTGATGATGGTAGCGCCGCCTGCGAGAGTGTTTGATGCATACTCGTGGAAGGAATGTCTGATGTCGTTGATATCCTTGAAGAAATCCAGATGCTCAGCCTCAATATTTAAAATAATGCTGTAGCGTGGTCTGAAATTCAAAAAGCTGTTTGTGTACTCACACGCCTCAGAGATGAAGTACTCTGAATCGCCCACACGCAGATTGCCGTGGATAGATGACAAAATACCACCTACGGAAATGGTAGGATCTGTCTGGGCGGCGAGAAGAATCTCGCTGATCATGGATGTGGTGGTAGTCTTGCCGTGTGTGCCGGCTACAGCGATAGAATAATCGTAATTGTCCATAATCTGTCCGAGAAGCTCGGCTCTTGTAAGCATTGGAATACCGGCTGCCTTTGCTGCGGCAAACTCAGGATTGCTTTCGTGGATAGCTGCAGTGTAAACCACCAGGTCGATACCGGATGTGATATTGTCTGCGCTCTGGCCATATATGACTTTTATGCCCTTGGCAGCAAGAGTTTTTGTGAGGTCTGATTCCTTTGAATCGGAGCCGGAAATTGTAAAGCCCTCCTCATGCAGAATCTCTGCGAGACCGCTCATGCTGATACCGCCGATGCCTATGAAATGGATGTGTATTGGTTTGCTGAAATCTATTTTATACATTAATTTTACCTGCCTGATTTATTATAATTTATATTGTAACTATTAAGAATCGCTGAGAACAAAAAGCCGATGCGTCATGATTGCATGTAAGCAACAGATTTTCTTGTTCTGAATAGTTACTTTATATTAATTATACAACTAAATATAGTATTTGCAAAGGAAAAATAAGGTGAAAGCAGGCATGACTTTCAAATGATAAGAACCATAGCAGGTTAAACAGATATACGATAAATGGCACTTGTGCAAAATGTCGAAAAAAAAGAAAAATATTATTTGATTTTGTGAAAAATGTTGAAGTGGTAATGCGGCTGTGGTATAATTTTTTTATAAAAATAATTCATCCGGACCATATGAATTTTATGGGGTTAAAGTATATGGCAGTAACTGCAATTTATGCAGCAGCAACTATAATTTATATGGAAACAATTGTGATTTATTATGGAAGCATTACAGATACGGTTATTACAGAAACAAGTGGTGGGGACCGGATGGGCACAACAAAAATTAGGACAGACGAGGAGTGATAACGTGATTAAGAAAGAAATGATAGCCATGCTTTTAGCAGGCGGTCAAGGCAGCAGACTTGGTGTTCTGACAGCGGACGTAGCAAAACCGGCAGTTTCGTTTGGTGGAAAGTACAGAATCATAGATTTTCCGCTTAGCAACTGCATCAATTCAGGCATTGATACAGTGGGTGTACTTACACAGTATCAGCCACTCAGACTTAACAGCCACATCGGAATAGGTATTCCGTGGGATCTCGACAGGAATAATGGAGGAGTGGCAATACTGCCTCCTTATGAGAAGAGCGGCAACAGCGAGTGGTACACAGGTACAGCCAATGCAATCTACCAGAATATGAGGTATATAGACAGTTACAACCCGGACTATGTGTTGATACTGTCAGGAGACCACATTTACAAGATGGACTATGAGGTGATGCTTGATTTCCACAAGGAAAACAATGCAGATGTGACCATAGCAACCATGCCGGTGCCTATCGAGGAGGCCAGCCGATTTGGTATCGTCATAGCCGATGATGATAAGCGCATCAATGCATTTGAGGAAAAGCCGGTTCATCCGCGCAGCAATCTCGCATCAATGGGTATTTACATATTCTCATGGCCGGTGCTAAAGGAAGCATTACTTGCACTAAAGGATCAGGAAAACTGTGATTTTGGCAAGCATGTCATACCATACTGCTTTGAAAACGACAGACGTATGTTTGCATACGAGTTCAACGGATACTGGAAGGACGTAGGTACACTGGGCTCATACTGGGAGGCCAATATGGAGCTTGTGGACCTCATTCCGGAGTTTAATCTGTACGAGGAGTATTGGAAGATTTACACAAAGAATGATGCAATCGAGCCACTTTATATAGCCAAAGGAGGTCATGTGGAGCGAAGCATCATGGGTGAGGGCTGTGAATGCTATGGTCATGTGGAGCATTCTGTTATAGGTGCCAACGTCAAGATTGGAAGAGGCGCAGTAATACGTGATTCCATCATCATGTGTGACACGGAGATAGGCTCCAATGTCACGATAGACAAGTCCATCATTGCCGAAAATTGCAAGGTGGGCGACAATGTGACACTTGGCTTCGGACAGGAGAAGCCGAACGTATTAAATGAGAGCATATACTCATTTGGGCTGGTCACTATAGGAGAAGATTCTGTGATACCGGACGGGGTAAAGATAGGCAAAAATACAGCAATCTCCGGTGTTACATACGAAGAGGATTACAAAGACGGTGTGCTTGAGGGCGGAGAAGTTATTATCAAGGCAGGTGACGGAAAATGAAGGCAATAGGAATAATTTTGGCCGGCGGCAACAATAATAGGATGAAGGAACTGACAGCAAAACGAGCAGTACCGGCCCTGCCGGTAGCAGGCAGCTTCAGAAGCATTGATTTTGCGCTCAGCAGCATGTCAAACTCACATATACAGACTGTCGCAGTACTGACCCAGTACAATGCACGCTCACTGAATGAGCATTTAAGCTCATCAAAATGGTGGAATTTTGGCAGAAAGCAGGGGGGCTTATTCCTCTTTACACCTACAGTCACAGCGGACAACAGTGACTGGTATAGGGGCACGGCAGATGCGATGTATCAGAACATTGATTTTCTCAAGAGACGCCATGAGCCATATGTCATCATCAGCAGCGGTGACTGTGTATACAAGCTGGATTTCAACAGAGTGCTTGATTTTCACATCGAGAAAAAATCAGACATTACAGTGGTATGCAAGGACATGATGTACAACGACGATGTCAGCCGTTTTGGTGTGGTACGCATGGATGATGAGTCAAGAATCACAGAGTTTGATGAAAAGCCAATCGAGGCCTTATCCAACACCATTTCCACAGGTATCTATGTCATCAGGAGACGACAGCTCATAGAGCTTTTGGAGGCGGCAGCTGAGGAAAACAGATTCGATTTCGTAAATGATATCCTCGTGCGCTACAAAAATGTAAAGAAAATATATGGCTACAAGATAAATTCATACTGGAACAATATCGCCGATATTGATGCATACTTCAAGACCAATATGGATTTCTTAAGACCTGACGTCAGAAGCTATTTCTTCAGGGAGGAGCCGACCATCTGCTCAAAGGTGGACGACCTGCCACCGGCCAAGTTTAATCCGGGCTCAGACATTTCAAACAGCCTCGTATCAAGTGGCTGTATCATAAACGGAAGCGTGGAGGATTCGGTGCTTTTCAAGCAGGTATTTGTGGGCAAAAACACCACAGTGAAGAACTGCGTGATACTCAATGACGTCTACATAGGCGACAATGTGCACCTCGAAAATTGCATCGTAGAGAGCCGCGGAACCATCAATCCAAACACCTGCTATTGTGGTGAGGATGGAGTCATGATAGTAAAAGAAAAAAATGTAAGATATGTAATTTAAAAACAGACCAGGGGGACAAAAATATGCAGATTACAGACATCAGAATTCGTAAGGTAGAAAAAGAGGGAAAGATGAAGGCGGTTGTGTCAATAACAATCGATGATGAATTCGTGGTACATGACATCAAGGTAATCGAAGGAGAAAAGGGACTTTTCATCGCCATGCCAAGCCGCAAGGCAAACGATGGCGAGTACAGGGATATAGCCCATCCGATTAACTCTGCCACACGCGAGAATATCCAGAATATGATTCTTGAAAAGTATAAGACAGAGATTGAGAATGCATAAAACAGTCAAATGCTGTAGCAAATGTAAATAATAATTTTGGTATGTGTATATCAGACGAAATCGCGCAAGTGCATCGGAGGAGATTGGCTTGCGCGGTTTTTATGTAATAAGGGTTTGATTAGAGAATAAAAAGTAAGCATATATTCATTTTAGACCCTCGTCTTTTACCCTTGTCTTTTAGAGAGAAATTTGATGACAAACTGTCCTCTCTGTGTTACAATCAACTCAAAGCATTATATTTCTGTAAATACGACACCACAGCATATTTTATCGGTGCGTATCACTTTGAAGAGGGCAGACCACTTCGCATTTTTCGACAA
>OLWZ01001277.1_pt1 | contig 11549 bp, 10 predicted proteins | sample 1674011 | NCBI WGS metagenome assembly OLWZ01 (sample SAMEA103958137, study PRJEB25191) | human gut metagenome | biome: human-associated habitat [ENVO:00009003]; feature: intestine environment [ENVO:2100002]; material: feces | place: Germany | collected 2013/2015 | reverse complement strand
CCGGTCAATGATCTTATTCATCTTTCTAAGTTCTTCCATCAGATTCTTTTTATTGTGCAGACGTCCGGCTGTATCGATCATCAGCACATCTGCATGCCGCGCCTTTGCTGCCGCAACAGCATCAAACACAACCGATGCCGGATCAGATCCCTCCTGTCCGCCGATCAGCTCTGCCTGCGAACGGTTCGCCCATTCTTTTAACTGTTCTCCGGCCGCCGCACGGAATGTATCGGCCGCTGCAATTACAACTTTCTTATTCTCTGCACGAAGCTTTCCTGCAAGCTTTCCGATCGTTGTAGTCTTTCCTACACCATTGACACCGATTACCATCACTACGGATGTGCAGTTTTCAAATTCATATGCTGTTTCTCCGATGTCCATCTGTTCTTTGATACTTTCGATCAGAAGTTCCCGGCATTCCATTGGTTCTTTGATGTGTTTTTCTTTTACTTTTGCCTTCAGATCATCCAGAATATCATATGTTGCCTGTACACCAAGATCTCCCATGATCAGAACCTCTTCCAGCTCCTCGTAAAAGTCATCATCGATACGGGAGAATCCGTGAAAGATGCTGTCCATTCCTGATACAATATTGTCTCTGGTCTTACCAAGACCGGCAACCAGTTTTTCAAAAAATCCCATATCTTCCTCCTATTTATCCAGTTCATTTTCAAGCAGGCTGACAGATACCAGTGTAGATACACCTTTTTCCTGCATAGTGATACCATACAGTCTGTCTGCCGCCGTCATTGTTCCACGTCGATGTGTGATTACTATGAATTGCGTATACTTTGTTAACTTGTGCAAATATTGTGCAAAACGGTCTACGTTATTATCATCCAGTGCCGCTTCGATCTCATCCAGCAGACAGAACGGTGACGGCTTCAGATTCTGGATTGCAAAAAGAAGTGCTATCGCTGTCAATGCTTTTTCTCCACCGGACAACTGCATCATATTCTGCAGCTTCTTTCCAGGCGGCTGGGCAATGATCCGGATACCCGCCTCCAGAATATCCTCATCTTCCATAAGTTCCAGCGTTCCTTTTCCGCCTCCGAACATTTCCTTGAATACCTGATCGAACTCGGCTGCAATTCTGGCGAACTGCTCTTTGAACTGCTTACGCATGGCATTATCAAGTTCCTCGATAATCTGTTCCAGTGTTTCGGCTGCTTCTACCAGATCATCATGCTGGCCTTTCAGGAATTCATAACGCTCGGATACACTTTTATATTCTTCTATCGCATTAACATTGACATTACCCAGTGCACGGATCTCACCTTTTAACTCCTGGATCCGTCTCTTCATATCTGCAAGATCGGTCAGGTTCGGATTCCTAAGTTCTTTTGCGTGATTCAGTGTGAGTTCATATTCCTCCCACATATAATTAATCTGCTTTTCAGAAGCTTCTTCGTACCCTTCCCTCTGACTTTCCAGACGATAAACCTCTTTATCAAGATCTGTCATATGTTTTGAGATCTCTTCACGTTTTTCGAAAAATGATTTGTGCCGTTTATTCAATTCCTCACGTTCTCTTTTTGAACGTTCAATCTGAAGTTTGATTTCATCAAACAGATCCCCGGAATTATCAATTGTTGTTTTCAATTCCTGGATCTTCTTCTCTTTTTCGGCAATTTCCTGAGAATTTCCACCCTTATTCTTTGTCAGTTCTTCCAATTCTGCCCGGAATTTATCCATCTCTTCACGGATACGGATAATATTTTCCGTAATAAATGTATACTTCTGCTCTAATCCTGCATATTCCAGATGAATCTGTTCTGATTTTCTGGTCTTAAAGCTTTCCTTTGCGTGGATCTCTTCCAGCTCTTTTTGTTCTTTCTCAATGTTGATATTCAGATCATTTTCCAGACTTTCTGACGTATCCAGTTCTATATTAATAGACTCCTGATTGTCCATTATCTCGTTGATCTGTGTATCCAGTTTTGCAGCTTCATTTCGCAGATTATCGAATTGTTGTTTGAAGCTCTGGATCTTTGCAGATGACTGATCTGCATTCATCTTTGCGGTATTCTGTACGACATACGCTTTCTGAAGCTCTGCACTGATTGCGTCAGTCTTTTCATAATACCCTGCGCGTTCATCTTTCAGGCCACAGATCTGCTGTTCCGTCTCCGTCATCTCCTGTTTTAATTTCTGAACGGTCTTTTCAAACTCTTCGATTTCTCTTCGTCTGCTCAGAAGATTACTGGAATTCTTAAATGCTCCACCGGTCATGGAACCACCCGGATTGATCAGTTCCCCTTCCAGTGTAACGATACGGATTGACTGGTGGTATTTTCTTGCGATCATTGTTGCATGATCAATATGATCTACTACCAGTGTTCTTCCCAGCAGATAATCTGCGAGAGTTTTATATTTATTCTCTACCTGAACCAGTTTGTTGGCTGTTCCGACAACTCCCGGTTCTTTAAGTGCTTCCGGACGATTGATCCCGGGATTCGCACGGATTGATGTTAAAGGCAGGAATGTTGCACGGCCGAACTTATTCTTCTTCAGGAAATTGATCATACGTTTTGCCGTATCTTCATCCTCGGTTACGATATTCTGGATATTACCGCCAAGTGCGGTCTCAATAGCGATCTCATAGTCTTTTTCAACCTTTACGATATCTGCTACTACACCCAGAAGTCCCTTCTCACGGTCCTTATTATCCATAACTTTACGAATACTGTTACCGTATCCGTCATAACGTTCTGTAATATTCTTAAGGGATTCCAGTCTTGACTGCTCCCGGTGGAAAGCAGACTGACCAATCTGTAATTTCTGAGACTCTCTGGATATCTGCGCCTGTAACGTCTTAATGTTACTTTCATATTCTTTATTTTCATTGTTCAGGGCTATGATCTTGTCTGAGATAACTTTTAATTCCATCTGATACTTGTTCAGATTTTCATTTTCTTCTGCAATCTCACTGTCATTAGCAAGGATCTCTCGGTTGATCTGCGACTTTCTAACCTGGATCTGTTCCATCATCGTATCAAATTTCTGGATCTGAGCTTTCGTAGATGCTCTGTTATTCAGTATCTCCATGATATGATTCTTCTTTTCATCAACGGATCCTGTAATCTGTGCTATCTTCGCCTGTAATTCCGTCAGTTCATTCTTAATCTGATCTTCTTCCGACTGTTTTTCTTCCATCTGTTTTACAATGGAATCCTTCTCCGTCTGAAGTTCTTTCATCTGTCCTTCACGGACATCCATCTCGGAATCAATCACGCTGGCCCGCTGATCGAAATGTTCATCGTTCATCCGTGCACTGTGAATCTGTTCCTTTAACAGTGCGATCTGGTTCTCTAACTGCTGCTTCAGAATCGTCGTCTCATTTAATTGACGGTTAGCCTTTTCGACAGAAGCGTCGATCACTTCCACCTGTTCTTCAATCGCCTCATATTCCGTCTTCGTATCCGCATATTGTCTGGTTGCTTCTTCAAGCTCCCCTTTTGTAATACGAAGCTTCTCTTCCAGCCCCCGAATCTGATCTCGGATACGTTCCATTTCCAGCAGGAACATGTTGATATCGTATGTTTTTAATTCTTCCTTCCGTTTCAGATACTCCCTCGCCTTTTCAGACTGACGTTCTAACGGCCCAACCTGCTTTTCCAACTCAGACAGAATATCATTGACACGAACCAGATTCTGGCGTTCATCTTCTAACTTTTTGACCGACATACTTTTTCTTCGTTTGAATTTGACAATTCCTGCTGCTTCATCAAAAAGCTCTCGCCTCTCATCCGGCTTACCACTTAAGATCTTATCAATCTGTCCCTGTCCGATAATCGAATACCCTTCTTTTCCGATACCTGTATCATAGAAAAGTTCATTTACATCTTTTAATCTGCATGCTCTTCCATTGATCAGATATTCGCTTTCTCCGGAACGGTATAGCTTTCTTGCTACCGTAACTTCTTCGTAATCAACCGGAAGCTTATGGTCTGAATTGTCCAGAGTGATCGCCACCGATGCATAACTAAGCGGCTTTCTGTTCTCAGTACCGGAAAAAATAACATCCTGCATGCTGCCGCCTCTTAACTGCTTCACACGCTGTTCCCCAAGCACCCATCTGACCGCATCTGCTACGTTACTTTTTCCACTTCCGTTCGGACCGACAATGCCGGTGATTCCATTATGGAATTCGAATTTAATTTTATTGGCAAATGATTTAAATCCCTGCACTTCTATGCTTTTTAAATACATTCCACACCTACTTTATATTCTTTTCATGCAGTTTCAAAATGCTGATATATGCAGCCTCCTGCTCTGCCGCTTTCTTCGTCCGGCCTTCTCCGACTCCGTATTCTTCTTCTCCGATATGTACCGCAACACGGAAAATCTTATTATGATCCGGTCCCTCTTCACCAATCAGATGATACGAGATTACTTCTTTAAAATTCGCCTGCACGATTTCCTGCAGGATAGTCTTGCTATCAAAAAAGAGTTTCTTGTTCTCCAAATCTTTCAAAATAAATCGATGTATAAACTCTTTTGCATTAGCAAAACCACCATCAAGATAAATTGCTCCGATCAGAGCCTCCATTGCATCCGATGTTACAGATTCTCTCTTTCGTCCTCCGGTAGCATCTTCTCCTTTACCAAGCAAAAGGTATTCGCCAAGATCCAGATCTCTTGCGCAGAATGCCAGCGCCGGTTCACATACCATACTTGCCCTCGTCTTCGTAAGTTCCCCTTCCGGAAGCTTCGGATTATTGTGAAACAGGAATTCGCTGGACACCAGTTCAAGGACCGCATCTCCCAGAAATTCCAGACGTTCATTACACTCATACTTTGGCAGATGCTTTTCATTGGCATAAGAGCTGTGAATCATCGCCTTTGTAAACAGGGTAAAGTCATCAAATTTGTAACCAATCTTTCCTTCTAATTCTTTAAGGTCTTTGCTCATTGTAAACTCCATCCTAAAGAACGAAAAAAGCCCCTGGCAGGGCTCTTTCGTTCTTTTTATATCTGCCTAGTTATTATTTGTTGCATTCTTGATCTGCTCAACAGCATCTCCAACTGTAGAGATCTGCTCAGCGTCATCATTATCAATCTCAATGTCAAATGTTTCTTCTATTCCCATAATAATCTGGAAGATATCAAGGGAGTCTGCTCCCAGATCATCTACAAATGTTGTGTCCTCTGTAATATCATTCACTTCTACATTTAATACATCAGCGATGATTTCTTTTAATTTTTCAAGTTCCATATCAAATCTCCTTTTCTCATCATAGTTAGTAATATATTATTCAGCGGATTTTTGCTCCGATTGAATACTTTCTTTGATCTTTTCATTAATTTTCTGCTTTTTAAATGTCACACATTGGATCAGTGTATTGCTGACTTCTTTTGCTTTCGAGCTTCCATGTGTCTTTACGACCAGACCGTTTAATCCAAGCAATGGCGCACCGCCATACTCACTTGCATCAAATGACTTTAAAGTTGTTTTTAACGCCGGTTTGATAAGCAATGCTCCGATCTTGCTTCTGAGTGTGGACATCAGTCCTTCTTTTACCTTACTGATCAGTACCGCTCCGACACCTTCATATAGCTTAAGGATTACATTGCCCGAAAATGCTTCTGTCACAATGACATCAGCCTGTCCATGCGGAATCTCTCTTGCTTCTACACTTCCGATAAAATTCAGTTCTTTTTCTTCTTTTAAAAGAGGAAACGTCTCCTTTACCAGTGCATTACCTTTTTCTTCTTCTGCTCCGATATTTACAATCCCAACTTTCGGATTCTTAATACCAACTACATGTTCCATATAGATAGAACCCATCTTGGCAAACTGAACCAGATGTGAGGCTCTGGCATCTACATTCGCTCCACAGTCGATCAGAAGTGCTACACCCTTCTCTGTCGGGATCAGTGACGCAAGTGGTGGCCGCTCTACACCTTTGATCCTTCCAACGATTACCTGTCCGCCTACCAGAATTGCTCCGGAACTTCCGGCAGATACAAATGCATCAGCCTTTCCTTCCTTTACCATCTTCATTCCGACTACAATAGAAGAATCTTTCTTTCTTCTGATCGCATTCACCGGAGGTTCGGCAGTCTCTATTACTTCTGTTGTATTCACAACTTCCAGTCTGTTCTTATCATAAGTATACTTCTGCAATTCAGCATTCACTATATCTTCTTTGCCAAGCAGATATACCTTTATATCCTGTTCACGTCCAAGAGCATCTACTGCTCCTTTTACCATTTCACCCGGTGCATTATCCCCGCCCATGGCGTCCAATGCTATCACCGTAATTTCTGACATATTGATTCCTCCTAATATTACTGAATTTATTCTACTAAACATCCATGCAAAAATCAATATTTTCCTGTGAAAAACGCCAATATAAACCTCCTCACGGACAGCTGCGGTACTTTTATAAAATTTTCTATAAATTATATATATCTTTTTAACTATCTTTTTATATCTTCTTAAATGTCCGCAAAGCCTTATTTTATCGGCTCTACGGGCATTTTGCTTTTGTGGTAAACCTCACATATCTAGGTCTATCTTCTTATATTTTCGCTATCAAGCGTGGTTAAAATCGTGGTAAATACTTCTATGCGATTAGACGCTGAACCTCTGATTTTGCGGTATCTATGGACGCATGAGCGTACCAGTTCATTGTGATACTGATATTTGAATGTCCCATGATATACTGTAAATCTTTCGGGTTCATGTTCTTGCTTGCCAATCTTGTGCAGAATGTATGGCGTAGCGTATGCGGTGTGATATGTGGCAAAGGGTTATCCTTATGGTGCTTGTTGTATTTCTTTACCATACGGACAAAAAGCATATTGTAATCAATCGCAACTTTGGGCTTGCCTTTCTGATTGACAAATAGGAAGTTGCCCCGTCCATCTATCACAAATGGTTCTGCCTTTGGGCGTTTCTTCATAACCCGTTGAAATGCTTGTATCGTTTCCTTGCTTAATGGCACTTGCCTTGTTCCGCTTTTTGTCTTAGGCGTTTCAATATAATAACCTTGTTCCTTGCTCTTTAGTAACTGGTGGTCGATAACTACAACCTCATGGATAAAATCAACGTCCATGATTGTCAGTCCGCACAGTTCCGAGATACGAAGTCCTGTCTTTAACAGTATCAGCACATCATCATAATACTTGTGATACACATTGTCCGTCTTGATGAATGAGAGTAGGGCTAGTTCCTGTTCCTCTGTCAATGCGACTTTCTCTTTGGTATCATTTTCTAGGACTTCACTTAACTTGAAATCAAAAGGGTTTTTCCTTACACAATCGTCTTGTATGGCGATATAGAATGACGCTTTTAACGAGCGTTTATGGTTGTTAATGGTGTTATAGGAAAAGCCTTTGTCTTTCATGCGTAACGCCCATTCCTTAGCGTCAGAGGGTTTTATCGTATCAATGCTCCTAGCACCTAACTTGTCCTCTTTCAATAACCGCATGAGCTGTTCCCGTTGTTTCTGTGTGCTTTTCTTCACGTTTGCCCTCTGTGCGTTCTGTTTGGCGTAGAGTTGGCAAAGCGTCATTTTCTTGCCTGTGCTGTCGATACCGTCCTCAATATCCCGTCTTATCTGCTGTTCCAGTTCACGAAGTGAGGGTTTTTCCCGTTTTCCCTTTGGTGTCGGGTCTGTGGGTGTCAATCTCCAAGCATACACATATTTTGTGTTTCCAAATGCGTCCACATATTTATATAAGTATTTTCCGTCTGTTCGTTGGCTCTCTCCAGTATGCAGGATACGTCCTTTGCTATCCCGTCTTTTTTCTTTCATGGTGTCTGCTCCTTTCCTTGTTGGAAAGAGCCTTGATATGACTTGTGTTCATCATAACACATACAAGGCTCATTTGCATTAGATTGCGTCCAATTTATCAATGACCTTTTCAAACTGTCGGCGTTTAATCTGTATGCGGTTGCCATTCATAATGAGCCAGCCAGCGTCCTTGTTTTCCTCTGCCAATCGTCTTAACTTGTTTTCTCCGATACGGAAATACTTTGACGCTTCTTCAATGGTAAGGGTGTATTTTTCCCATACGGGAATATCCTGTGCATTACTCATAAAACCCCCCCTCACTTTCGATTACATCTGCTATATCCTTACACATCTGTTCCACAAGCATTTCCTGTTTTTCGGAAAGGTGGGTACATTCATCAATCATTTTCATGTAGTTTGAACCTGTCAGTCTGTCGATTTCCTCTATCATCACGATTGACGGCATGACCTGTCTTTCCAGCCATTGCAGAGTGCGTTCCATATTGACAGGTACGGGGTTCATTTCAAAAGGTAAACTGTCATGGGAAATGAATATCTCCCACAACGGATAGTCGGGAAATTGCACAAAATCAGTAATAAGGTAAAACACCAGCCCATGAGGGTTATATGTCAATAACAATTCCTCAACTGCCTGTACTGCTTTTTTGTCACGCAGACGAATTTCAAAACGGTTGATAATATCCGTATGTTTCTTTTTGGTTGCCTGTTCCTTTTGCTTTTCATATAAGCAGAAATATTTTGTGCTTGCCTTTGAACCGATATAAAGGGTACTTGCTAAATTACGGTTTTTTCCACTTAATTTTCCACCTTGTACATTTTCATAGTTTTTACAGCGACAATCCGCACCGCCATTTTTGTATTTTTCAGACAAAACGGGAATATCCAGCAGACCGCACATATCATTGATTGCCAAGTCAAAACGTCGGATAACACCGCCACAGTCAAGACAGCGGTTTAAAAATGAATACCAATCCCTGTTCTGTGCCTGTAAGACATATTCCATGTTGCGTGAGCCTGCTCCTTTTAATTCTAAAAATACGCCCATGTGTTCATCATCAGAAGCCATAACCTTGATTTCCCCGTAAGCATAATGCTCTTTATAGCCATAATACCCATAGCCATAATGGATAAAATAATCTGCTTTCATGCCAAGCACCTTTCGGATAACTTCCAATGCGTTAGTCGTTGGAAAACGGACAGACAGATAATCAACGAGCAGATAAAAAGGCTTATCGCAGATATAGTAATTCAGACAATGCAGGATAATATTTTGTGTTTCCTTGCTGGCGTTGGCTTTTCCGTTCTCAAAGCGGTTGATACTATATCTTGATACATGGGTAAGACTTGCAAGTTCTCCTTGTGAAAGACCGCTTGCAAGACGTTTGTTCTTCATTTCAAGTGCAAATTCTAAATTGTTCATTGTATTCCTCCAATCCCACAATAGCCTTGAAATACCTGTAAACAACTATTCAAAAGAATGTGAAGTTACTATCTTCTTAAAACTTCTCATTACTACTCACAGGTTTGGGGTTGTATGGTTTTTGACTTGTCTTTTGTGAAATAGTGCCCCCCTGTTAGATAACGGGGGCACAGTCAAGGCTCGCTGGCTCGCCAGCCGACAAAGCATTTCTTCCCCTTGACACAAGGTGTCATGGCGGTAAGCCTGAGAGGCTTCCGCCACCGTGTCAGAAATACTTTGTCAGCAAATCCTGTTTTGCCTTTTCTAACAAGTCCCATTTCAACCGATATTCATATCTACGGGTTTAATCGGATAGGTATTTCTTTTTGAATGTTTTTGTATTTCATTCTATTGTGCTTATTCATTTACAAGAACATAGTAATTCTTATATGCTTATTTGTCAATGTCTTTTTTTCTCTTTACAAATCATATTAAGCATGATAGACTTATAACAGCGAAGATATAACGAGATATGGAGGGTTATGCAATGAAAATAAGCCATTTAGGAAATAATATACAGACCATAAGAAAATTTAGGGGAATGAAACAACAGGAACTTGCGGACAAAATCGGTATCAATATGCAGAGCCTTTCCAAGATTGAAAGAGGGTTGAACTATCCTGCTTATGAAACGCTGGAAAAGATAATGGAAGTGCTTGACGTAACGCCGAATGAATTGTTGTCGGGAGAATGGAAGTATATCAATCAATCTGAAAAGGAAGTCTGTCAGTTTTTAAGAGCCGAAGAACGTCTAAACGCAGAACTGAAACATGGACATTATGACAACTTCTTTGACAGCGAGGAAGAATGGCTGGAATATGAGTTGGAAAAGTTACGGGAATATATTACAGACTATATCAACGGAACAAGCATTGAAGCGTCCGACCTTTACCCAATCAAAGAATTTATCCAGCATTTGAAATTTCAAAAACTGTTAGACCGCTATGATGATTTATACAGCATGGATATGTTTGGGGAAAGCATAGAGGGACATAAATACAAAACACCTTATCAAGTTGTAAAAATGATAAACCCAAATTCAAAAGAAGATATGGAACTGTTACGAGAAGTATTAAGGAATAACCATTTTGATGATGAGGACGAGTAATCTTTTTCCTCTTGCAAGAAGATACAGAAAACAAAAAGCCCAGTAAAGAGTGCAAAGCACCACCAATGGTGGCAAGCTCTTGACAGGGCTTTTTCTTTTCTGTGGTTGGTAATCAAGAGGAAGAAAGGGATAAAACCTAATTTATGATAAGTCAGACAACACAACTAGCAAGTTTGAGCTTGTGCTATATGTGCCATAAAGTAACACACACGAATTGATAGATACCAGCCCACTATGTCCTAAGTTTTATTATGGAAGTAAACAATTAACGATATTTTAACGCTTGTGTATTCTTTTGAGCGAATGTTATTAGCGGTTGACAGATTTCCACCTCTTATTGGTAGAATGTTAAACCTCGATTTTGGTATAATTAAACCACAATAAAAAAGCAAAAAGGAGTGCTGAATATGAATTTTAACGAAAAATTGATTTCTTTGAGAAAAACCAAAGGATTATCCCAAGAAGAACTGGGAGCAGAACTGAATGTGACAAGGCAAACAATTTCAAAATGGGAAAGTTGTCAATCCTATCCTGATTTTCAACGATTGGTGTTGTTGAGCGACTTCTTTGGCTTGACGTTAGATGAACTTGTCAAGGACATTGATGTGCAGGAAGTCCGGGAAAAAAACTTAAATAGCGAAAGGCTAAAGTCCATATATAGTGATGTGGAAAACGCTAAGAAAATTATTAAATGGGGAGCTATCATTGGTGGCGGCATTGCCGTAGTTCTTCTGATTGTCGTGATTGTTTTGATTTTTAAGTTTGTATATTGATGATTATATTTTAAGAAAGGGCATGGAGAATGGGCAAAGAATATTTGTTACAAGTGCAAAATGTAACGAAACGATATAGAGATAAACTCGCCTTGAATGATTTTTCTATGGATATTCGTTCGGGCGAAATTGTTGCACTGATTGGAGAAAATGGTGCTGGAAAAACAACGCTATTGAATATAATTTGCGGATATATTAAACCAAGTGTCGGACTGGTACAATATAAAGGAGAAAATATCTTTGAAAAACCGTTGACAATACAAGAATTTGGCATTTTGATTGAGCCACAATTTTTAGATTATATTTCTGCGGAGGAAAACTTACGATTGCTTTCACAACTGGCTAATCGGAAACAGGACATACGAATCAAGGAACTATTGGAAAAAACGACTCTTCATTAGGATGTGTGGTATAGAAAATCGGCTCAAAGCCGCATAAAACTT
>OLWZ01001271.1_pt1 | contig 11607 bp, 10 predicted proteins | sample 1674011 | NCBI WGS metagenome assembly OLWZ01 (sample SAMEA103958137, study PRJEB25191) | human gut metagenome | biome: human-associated habitat [ENVO:00009003]; feature: intestine environment [ENVO:2100002]; material: feces | place: Germany | collected 2013/2015 | reverse complement strand
TTATCGACTTCTTTGAAAAAAGAGATAGTCCTATGACAGAGTTTGAAGAAACGGCATTTGAAAGCATTGTTGATAAGATAGTTGTTAAAAGTCAACATGAGCTGGAATTTCATTTGATAGGCGGATTAAAGTTTGAAGAAAAAATATAGCCAAACTGCCTTGCAAGTCAAATCGCAAGGCAGTTTTTTGTTGCTGTTGGTAATAGCTTTTGAGAAGAAAATGTGGTATTGTTGTAGGTCGAAAGGAGGCGAGATCATGGCTAAAAACAGAACGATACCGTTCGGATACTGTATGAAAAACGGTGAGATAACAACCGAGCCAAAAGAAGTATACGCCGTTGTTGCAATATTTGACGAGTATCTGGAAGGCAGAAGTTTGTCTGAGATCGCAAAGCTTATGCAGTCAGAGAAAATTCGCTACAATGCTGTTTCGGATAAGTGGAACAAAAATATGGTCAAGCGGATCATTGAAAATGATAAGTATTTAGGCAATGATACATACCCGCAGTTGATCACCGATGATATTTTCAAGAAAGCAAACGAAAAGCGAGTAAAGAAAGCAACCACACTTAATTTGATTTCAGAAGATTTGCAAGCAATCCGAAATGTTACATACTGCGCCGAATGCGGTCACAAACTTTCAAGGATAGGCGGCAATTCAAAGTATGAGCATTGGGATTGCAAAAATCACGATTGTTACAAGCTTGAATATCGGATTACAGATCAAATGATCATAGGTGCTGTACTTAATGTTATTAATTCGGCAATAGCAAATCCAAGTCTGTTGGAATCGGGCGGCGAGATAAGCACATATTCACCTACTGCGGATGTGATACGAAAACAGAATGAGATCAATCAGATGACAGATTCTCCGCAAGTGGATTTTGACAGAGTAAAATCCGAAATTTTCAAACTTGCCGAGATGAAATATGATTGCTGCACTTACAATGACAGCCCGCAGAAAACAGAGGAAATCAAGGCTTTGCTTGAGAATCACAAACAATTAAATACACTCGATATTGGCTTATTTAAAGCGTGTGTTTCACGAATTTGGATAAGCCATTTTTGTACCATAGAGGTAGAGCTTATCAACGGAGTAAGGATCAAGAATATTACTGAAAAAGTCAAAACGTCAAGGAGTGAAAACAATGTCCACAGCACCCAATGTAACGATAATCCCTGCGAAAGTGCAGACAGCTGAAAGTCGCAGTAAATACCACCAGTTAAGAGTTGCCGCATACTGTCGAGTATCTACGGCTCAGGAAGAACAGCAGAACAGCTATCAGGTCCAGATCGCATATTACACCGATCTTATCAACAGAAAAAAGGAATGGACGCTTGCGGGGATATTTGCAGACGAGGGTATAAGCGGAACTCAGACAAAGAAAAGAACCGAGTTTAACCGCATGATTCGTATGTGCAGAAACAAAAAAATTGATCTTGTAATTACCAAGTCAATATCAAGATTTGCCCGAAATACCGTGGATTGCCTTGAATATGTCAGACAGCTGAAAGACTTAGGGATCGGCGTTATCTTTGAAAAAGAAAACATAAACACCTTAACTATGACATCGGAATTTATGATAGCTCTGTATGGAAGTTTTGCTCAGGCAGAATCGGAATCCATAAGTAAAAACGTAAGCTGGGGCAAAGAAAAAGCCTACCGTGAGGGCAAGGTGCAGTTTCAGTATAAATATCTGCTTGGGTATAAAAAAGGTGAAGACGGAAAACCGGAGATAGTACCCGAAGAGGCTGAAACAGTAAGGCTGATATATACGCTGTTTCTCGACGGATACAGCATGAGCAGGATAAAAAAGCTCCTCGAGAACAAAGGTATTTTGACTTCACAGGGAAATAAAGTATGGAACGAATCACTTATCCGCAGCATTTTGAAAAACGAAAAGTATGCAGGCGACGCACTTCTGCAAAAGACTTTTACCTCAGATTGTATCACTCACAAGATAGTTAAAAATCACGGCGAACGCCCGATGTATCTTGTGACAGATCATCATGACCCCATAATCGACCGTGACACATACAATAGGGTTCAGCAGGAGCTTGCAAGGAGAAGTTCAAAAAGAAAGGTATCAGATAAAACTATCACCGAACAAGGAAAATACAGCAGTAAATATGCACTTACGGAACTGCTTATCTGCGGAAAATGCGGCACGCCTTACCGCCGTACAACGTGGACTTCAAGAGGGAAAAAGTTAATAGTCTGGCGGTGTATAAGCCGGCTGGAACATGGCAAAAGATATTGCCCCGATTCGCCCACGATAAAGGAAGAACAGCTCCACAAAGCTATAATACGAGCGATAAATAACTACTACTATTGTGGTAACGACGTTGAAAAGATCTTAAAAGCGAATATCAGCAATGTGCTTGAATGTCATGGGCAGGAAGAGATCGCAGCGATCGAAAAAAGGCTTAAAGAAATCGACAAGGCAAGAAATGATCTGATAAGTCTCATAGCAACAGGCGGCTGTGATGAGGACAAGCTGGACAGCGAGTTTGCAAAGCTGTATGAGGAAGAGCAAAGCCTGAGTAAAAGACTTGCAATGCTGAAATCAAAAAATCAAACTTCCGCCGAAACTCAAGCCAAGCTTGATAAGATAATAGATATGATAGAGCATGAGAAGTTTGAGCTGGAAACGTTCGATAATGTGCTTATCAGAAAACTGATAGAATGTGTGAAGGTTCTGAACAAGGCGGAGATACTGGTGATCTTTAAAGGTGGGTATGAGGTCAGGACTGAAATTGAATAACGATCAAAATTTACGGCTTGCGATATATTCGCAGGCTGTTTTTTGTTGGGAGGTGCAGCATTGTCCAAAAACTTTGAAGGCATAAAAACAAGAAAATTCGGTATAGAGATTGAAATGACAGGACTTACACGAAGTCAGGCGGCAAAAGCTATGGCAAATGTCCTTGACGGAAGTGTTGAACACGAGGGAGGCAGCTATGATAAATACGTTGTCACGGACGCCAAGAACCGAGGGTGGGCGATAGTTTATGACGGCAGTATCAACTGCTATAACGCAAGCGGAGACAGAGCGTCCAAGGCATACAGCGTGGAGATGAACTCTCCTGTGTTGGAATATGAAGACATACCGCTTTTGCAGGAGGTTGTCAGAGCGTTACGCCGTGCAGGTGGGGTAACAGGCCCTCGGTACTGTGCAGGGACGCATATCCATATTTCAGCGGACGATTATACACCACAACAGATACGAAATCTAGTAAACATATTTGCAAGCAAAGAAGATTTTTTGTGGGACGCTTTGCAGGTTTCGTCCGCCCGTGAAGGCTACTGTCGCAAAATGGACAAGGAATTTATCCGAGAGATAAACAAAATGAAACCTAACGATATGGAAATGATAAAGCGGCTTTGGTATCACGGCAGAATGAGCGAGCAGTTTCAGCATTACTCGAACAGCCGATATGTGATCTGCAATCTGCACAGCTTTTTTCAGCACGGGCATTATGAGATAAGGGCGTACAATGGTTCACTTCACGCCGGTGAGGTAAGAAGTCAGATCGTGCTTGCATTAGCCATAAGCAATGCGGCTATGACCAAGAAATATTGTTCTCCGCACGTTTCACAAAGCGATAATATGCGGTACAGTTTCAGAGTATGGCTGCTGGGATTAGGACTTATCGGTGATGAGTTCAAAAATTGCAGAACACATCTGCTGAAACATCTTGAGGGTGACATAGCCTGGCGACACCCGGAGGACGGAATTGCTGCAAGGACAAGGCTTAAAGAAAAGCGAGAGCTTGAGAAACAAGCCGCCCGTGAGCAGCGTAACGAGCCTGTGTGCCATTCCGATGATGAAATCGAGTATATACCCGATGAAAACAACGAGCCATCAGAAAGCGAATGTGACGGCATTGAAGAACTTGAAATGAGTATGTAAATTTGAAAAGGAGATTTTTATGGAATACAGAAGATTATATATCGCTTATGGCAGCAACATCAATCTTGAACAAATGGCATACCGCTGTCCGAATTCAAAGGTCGTTGGTAAAGAAATGCTGAAAGGCTATGAGCTGGAGTTCAGAGGCGTTGCTACCATTGTGCCGAAAGAAAACGCAGAAGTTCCTGTTCTAATCTGGGAGATAGACGGTAGAGATGAGCACAGTCTTGACAAATATGAGGGCTTTCCGAATCTTTACCGCAAGGAGCTGTTTGAGATAGAGGTAGACGGAGAAAAGAAAGAGTGCATGGCGTACTTGATGAACAAAGGACAGATATCGCCGCCGACCAGTTATTATTACAACGTCATAAATCAGGGATATGAGGCGAACAATATGGATACTAGCTATCTGAGGGCGGCACTTGAAAGGTCGGGTTGCGAACAGTATTTTGATGAAGATATGGACGAGGAATTTGACGAAGATGATGATTTTCAGATGAAACTTTAAGGAGCGTGGTCAAATGAGATACAAGGATTTTTATGTGAGAATTACGCCAGACAAATATATCCCCAGAGTTGACAAGAAAGGCAGAGATATTCTCTGTGAGGGATTTTTGATACAGGTTTTCGCTGACGAGACCGAACGTATTGAGATCGACAACTTTTCTGCGGCTGTGGGTTTTGAGATACTGGAGAACAGCTTTGAGGAGGCGGTGCAGTTTGCGAAGGATTTTATTGATTGTGAGGGGGCAGAAAAGTACGTAAATGTGGGGATTTGAACAAGAAATACTGTGAAAAACGACTTGATGACAAGTCGTTTTTCTTATGTGGTTTGTCGAAATATGTCATAATAATGTATATTTTTGAAAATATGTACAAAACTATAGTTTCCTGATTGTGCAATAGATAGAAAATGCGTTTTACTTGTTCAAATGGCACAAATTCTATTGAAAGATGTTGTTAAATGGTGTATAATTATATTGTTGGTTTGAGTCGATGGGGATAAATTTAGTAGTTATCCTGCGTTGATGAGAGCTGGAAAGGAAAAATGTGAATACGGTCTTTAACTTTCTGAAAAACAAATGAGAACCGTATCAGTGGCTCAATCAGCATGACAACCAAGGACTATATCATCAATTATTAGGATTTATAAGATATCGGTATGGCATTGCTAACATTGTTTATTCTCTATTCGATTGCACCGAGAAAGCAGGTGCTCAGCAGCATGACTGTATTGGGTGAAGTCAGTATCATCGGAAATATAATAAAGGAATATGAGCTTGTAGATGCCCTTCACAGATGTGTCTGGGTAGTAGCTACTGTTTCCAATAACATCGGTAGGTGATTTCGAAACAGTTCCGTAGGAGTGGATTGGGAGTTTTAATTTGATTTTCTATAACAACATGGAAAATGCGGTGTTTAAGGCAGTGAATGTGGAATAAAAACAGTGAAATGATTTATTTTATATGAAACACAAAGGATGTGAAGTAAATATGTCTTATACTGTACAATCATCTGAGAGAGTACGAAAGTCTGGTGCAGATGCAGAAACCAAGGCGATGCTTTATTTGATGAATTTTCGTGATGATAGCAATGAAATGAATTATTTCGTGGTGGATTTCTTTAATGATGTGACTGGAATGGATAGAATGGCCAATCAAAGGCATCAAAAACGGGAAGTGCAAAAACGATTGGCCGAGAACTGGTGACATTATATAAGAATTATATTTGTCAATTTGATTTTGAGGCCTACATTCTCTTTGTAGGCGATGTGCCAGACACGTTTAGGATAAATTCAAATTTGAATGTATTTGGAATCGATAATGTCGCTCAAAAAGCTCAGAAAAGTATTCAGACAGGAGTGATGGAAGAGTGTAAGACCAAGGAATATATGAAAAAAGAAAATGTTACTGAAGATAAAATTTCAGCATTTCTGGAGAAAGTTTGGTTTGTTATTGATGATAAAAACCCACAAGATTATATTCGAGAAATAGTTAAACAGCATCCGACAATTATTCCGTCCGATTCCGAGCTTTTAGCAATATTTAATGAGATACGGAATAAACAGGCAGAGAAGAAAAATACTCTGGTTGAAGGAGTAGTGATAGATCAGATTGATGAAGTACTTGAATATGGGAGACATCTGACAACCAATGAAATAAGATTGTTAGTTTTACAGAGAATAATAAATACTGATCCATTATCTAAAGGAATACCAGAACCTTTTATGGAGATATATTTAAAATATCCACCAGAAAGAAGAGGTGTTATGGTCGAAGAATGTAAAAGGTCACTGTGCAGAGCACTTTTTAATAAATCTGCTGCACAAGGATTTTGGACACTGTTTGATCGTGTGTATTCATTGATTATGCAGTATCCAAATAAAACAGTTGGTTATATTTATCATGAAATTAGCTCGGACATTATAGAGGATTGTCCAGATTTTGATGCGTTATCGTTGAAATATTTTATTGCTAAAATAAAGGAGGGTGTTCTTCAATGATTATTAAAAAAGTTGCTTTGGGAAACAGCGAGGAAGCCTTCATAAAGGACTCATTTTCGGAAGGGCTGAACATTATTGCAAGTGATGATAACAATAAAGGAAAGACTATTATTATACAGTCCATTTTATATACAATAGGAAATAGACCGATTTTTCCAAGTTCGTTTGAATACAAAGAGTATTATTATTATCTCGAATTTATGCACAATAGCGATTTATATATTGTCGTTCGCGTCGGTGATTCGTACATCGTAAAGTCAGGAGATGGAATAAGAATTTTTGATGGTATGTCTGAATTTAAACGTTTTTGGACAAATAAGATTTTTCCTTTACCTAATATAGTTGTTAATGGAAGTTTGAAAATTGTTGATATGGAGTTGTTTGTGCAGCTGTTTTTTGTCGGACAAGATGGTAAAGATACATCGACTATCTTTAATCCGGGTTTTTATCACAAAGAAGATTTTAGAAACATGCTTTTGTCTTACTCTGGCGATTTTTCGATAGAAATGAATTCTGATGAAATCCGAAAGAAAAAGCAAAAAATTAAAACGCTTAAAAATAAGCGAGATGAGCAATTAAAGTTGAGTGACTTTTATAAATCATCTGCAACGGCAACAGAATATCTTAGTCATATAAAAGATCAAGATGCTTTTCATAAACGCATTGAGGATATGGATGAGGTTACTGGGAAAATAGCCGAGGTTCGTAAAAAGCGAACTCACCTTGCAACGCGGAAATCCCTGTGGAATACTACTTTAAAAGAGCTGCGATCATTAAATCGCAATATCGAAGTAGGTGAACTTAGGTGTATGGATTGCAACTCATCTAATATTACATTTAAGGGAAAAGGAAAAAACACATACTCCTTTGATGTATCTACTCCAGAAATGAGGAGTCAAATAATTTTTTCGATAGAAGAGAAAATCGCAGACATCAATGAGGAAATTTCTAGGCACGACTATGAAATTGCCAAATTGCAAATCGAACTACAAACATTGATGGATGATGATGATGTAACTATTGAAAATATTATGGCATACAAACAAGGTTTCCATAGTGTCGAAGAAATCGAAAAAACACTAGTAGAACTGGATACTGAAATTACACAATTGTCAGATGGATTAAAAGCAGGTATTAAAAGTTCGGATGAGTCAAAGGAAAAACGTGAACAGTTTTTCTCGCAGTTTATCGTACTTATGAATACTAAAAAACATATCATAGATATTGAAGGTACAGATGACTATGAAGATGTATTCACGAAGCGAGGGACAACAATTTCTGGAAGTGAGGAAACGGTTTTCTATGTTGCACGTCTCATAAGCACAGCTGAAATGATAAAGCATGAATGTCCAATTATTATGGATTCATTTAGAGCAGAAGATTTATCTACAGATAAAGAAGAACGTGTGCTTACAATGTTTTCTGAATTGTCCAATCAGTGTATTTTAACAACAACATTAAAAAGCGAAGAGGTTGGGAAATATTCTGAAAGATCAGATATCAATTTAATTGATTATTCAAACCATATGTCATTTAAATTACTTAGCAAAGCATATGTTTTTGAATTCAAAATGCTATTGGAAACCTTGCACATTGATATTTGATTTATCATTATAATTATGTAAGTTTCTACTGCTTCATGATTGATATGGAATGTGGTAGAGGACTTTTGTGTTTATCCTTTTTGAATAATTTCTTTTGCAACTCCTAATACACCATTTGGATTTGTTTACTCGACTCTAGTAGTCGCTAAAGCAGAAATGTCGATAAGTTAGAGATAGACAGAGCGAAATATGACAGTACATGGATGTGTTTGTAGTGAAAGAGCTTAGACCGCATCACTATCTAAATGAAGTGTACAAACGCAAAATACAAGAGATATAAGCCGAAGAAGTGCTATAATATGACTAAGGTATGGCTTAATTTAAAACAATTGCCAAAGTTCTATACGGTCATCCTGCGGTAACATGAGCCGTTGCAAATTTTTATTTCTCCGTTGTCTTTGGCTTTTACAAAATGAAGATTTGCATATTTTCAATATACTTGATTTCAAAGTGAAAGAATGGTATACTTAATGTATGAACCGTGTTGTCATATATGGGTATTTATTTAAACCAGAGTAATGCATTGTTTAAGGAAGTAATAAATTCGGAAATTCGGGTAGATAAAACAATGTTAATTCGTGAATCTAATAGAATGATTTGTATAATTTACACTACAATTCCGAATATGAAATATAGAAATATAGTTGAAATAATGAGATAATAACAAAGAAAAATATAATCATTTGATAGGCTTTAGAAGAATAGATATAATGTTTTATCAATATATGGAAAGGGAGGCGGATGGCTTGGGAGCAAACTTGAAAATTCTGGGCTCATTAGAAGATGCAAGAAAAAGAGAGGTTGCAGAGTATTTTGTACAGGCTTTGGATAATACTTTACCAGACTTAGTAGGCGAATTATATTTAGGGTATCCAATATATATAGATGAAATTGCAAATCGTAGAACCTGCATAGATATGGCTTTGATTTGTAAAAAGGGCGTCTATATCCTTAATATTCTTACTGAGTCAGTTACAGATTATGGAGAAATACAAGATGATATTTATGCAAAGGTAGAAGCTAAGTTTAAAAAGCAGAAATTCCTATTTAAGAGAAGAGCATTAATCTTTGACTTTTATACTGTAACATATTCATTGGCTGATATGGAAGAACAAGACGGATATCCGCTTGTTAATAGCATAGACGCTTTGATGTCATTTATTAGCGAAACAAGTGAAAAAGAGGAATATCCAGATGATAAATATACGAAAATTATATCTGGATTACAAGAGGCGTATGGCATCAACACAATAACAGAGCATGGAGATGTTAAAGAAGGAACAAAAGCCTATGCAATTAATCAAATGGCTTCATTAATTGAAAAATATGATGGTCGCCAGATGGATGCTATTTTATCTGATACAACAGGTATTCAACGTATTCGTGGTATGGCGGGTAGTGGAAAGACTATTGTTTTGGCAAGAAAAGCGGTTGAACTTCATACAGCACATCCAGAATGGACTATTGTTGTAACTTATTCTACACGTACACTTAGAAAACAGCTTGAAACATTAATAGAACGTTTCTATGCTGCAAAAAATGATGGTGCAAAATACAATAAGGAAAAACTTAGAATCATGCAATCATGGGGTTCTACATCTTCTACAGGTGTATATTACGAAGTATGTTTACGGCATGGCGTTTCACCTATTAATGTAAACGAGGCAAAAGCAAAGTATGGGAAAAGCGCTAATTTATTTTCAAAAATGTGTGGTGATTTACTTTCATCAGTGAAGAATTTCCAAAGAATGTATGATTGCATATTGATTGATGAAGCACAGGATTTTGATAAGAACTATTTAAAATTATGTCTTCAAATTTTAGGAAAAGAACAGCGCCTTGTTTATGCATATGATGAGTTGCAAAAGCTAAACGAAGAAGCAATGCCAAATCCAGATCAGATTTTTGGGAAAAGTATTGAACATGACACTCCTTTAACCATATGTTATAGAAATCAGGGAAATGCTATTGTTACAGCTCATGCTATCGGTATGGGATTGTATAGAAAAGAAGGTATTTTACAATTACCAAGTTCATCATCTGTATGGGAGGCAATCGGATATGTTACTGATACCCCAATACGAGAAGGACAAGAGGCATTATTGTATAGAACAAAAGAGACCAGTCCTGAATTGCTTAAGGTAGACAAAGATGAAGTTATAGATTTCCTTTGTTATGATGATGCTAAAAAGATGAACATAGCATTATTAGACATGATAAAGGATGATTTAGAAGAACAACAGTTAATACCTAGAGATATAATGATTATTGACATGGATACTTTTGAATATAGTAAAAATTTTATGCGTCTAGAGAATATCAAATCATCAATAAATTCAGATGAGGCATGGGGAGAAGGATTTAATTACAACGATGAACTGGAAATTTATAAGTTCGACCTTCACACGGCTGGTGCAGCTAATCCAGAAGAGCTAAGGGAAATGAAACGTTCATGGTTTATATTGTTAATGCTCAGAAATGTGTTAATTCCCTACAGAGAAGGTCTGACAGAAATGGATTATTTACGGCGATTACACGTTCTAAAGGCTGGGTAAGAGTTCTTGGATATGGTGAAGATATGCAAATATTAAATGATGAGTTTGAAGAGATTAAGAACCATGATTACAAGTTGTATTTCCAAGAATATCCGGATGCAGAGAAATTAAAGCAGATTTTCTTAAACAATAAAGATGTTGCCAATAAAGATGTTAAAGCTATTGATTCAACAAAAGCATTAATTAGCAAATTAACAGAAGAAGGAAACGTGACAAGGCTTCAATTAATGCAAGAATTGTTTGGAATGAGCAAAGAAGAACTTGTCAAGATAGAAGGAGAAAAATAAGATGGGAACATCTAAAATGGTTAATACTGTCTTGAACGATATAAAAAAACCATTGAAGAACTCTATGCGAAAGAGCTAATTAGAGATTACAGATCAGAATCTTGTAGGGAAACTGCTAAAGACACTTTCGAAATATCATTTCCAAGCAAAGATAAAAGTGTTTGTAATATAGTGTATGACAAGCATGTATCAGGTGAAGAAATAATGGATAAGTTGCTTGGAGGTTATCAATATAATATTTTATTATATGACAAAAGTATAATTCAATCAGAATTTACAATAAAAAGCAATGAAATAATAAAAGAGCGTTTGGTTTTTATGAAGAGACACAATAAAATTTGGACTGCTGAGGAAATTGAAGAAAGGGAATCTTTAGAACAGGATTGGTTTTCTGAGGAAAAAGGAATTCCGATAATTTTTAGAATAGACTATGCTCCAGATGATGCTAAGGATGGTGAACATTCTGCAACACATTTTACATTAGCTAATCACGAGAGTTGTCGTGTTCCTATAAAAGGAATAGTCACTTTTTCAGAATTTGTGAGATTTATTTTATTGCATTTTTATGATATTGATATGAAACTAAAACAGTTTCGTTTTAATTCAGATGATACAATAACTACATTTGAAAAACAGATGGTACATATAAATTGGGTATAAAACGAGTACATTTTATATAACTGTAGAATACTTCTTTGTTAAATTTAAAAATGCATTTGAAAGTCAGTCATCTATTTCATAGTCG
>OLWZ01001252.1_pt1 | contig 11703 bp, 10 predicted proteins | sample 1674011 | NCBI WGS metagenome assembly OLWZ01 (sample SAMEA103958137, study PRJEB25191) | human gut metagenome | biome: human-associated habitat [ENVO:00009003]; feature: intestine environment [ENVO:2100002]; material: feces | place: Germany | collected 2013/2015 | reverse complement strand
ATAGGTATCAAGCGCTTTTCGCTTTCCTTATATTTATCGCTCGCAATTTTTGAAATAATTGAAGAATCAAGCCCGCCCGATAAAAATGTTGCAAGGGGTACGTCACTTACAAGCTGACGTTCAATCGAGTCCTTAACAAGAAGGTAGGTATGTTCTGCCGCCGTCTCCTCGTTTTCGTCAAACTCCTTAGCCTCTAATTTCCAATAAGGATATGTTTTGATTTCGCCGTTTTTATATGTCAGGCAAAAAGCAGGCGGAAGTTCACAAATATCCTTAAAAATTGCCTTACCGATTGTTTTTGCGGGGCCGAGCATAAATATCTCATAAAGTCCCTCTTCGTCAACCGCACTCTTAACATAAGGTTGGCACAAAAGCGTATCAATCTTGCTTGCGAAAGAAAATGTATTTTTTGTTTTATTATAGAAAAACGGTTTAACACCTATTCTGTCACGGCAGGCAAAAAGTGAGTTTTCCTTTTTATCATAAATTGCATAGGCAAAAATCCCGTTCAGTTTTTTTACACTTTCATTTCCCCATTTATCATAAGCCTTTAATACAACCTCGGTATCGCAATGAGTATCAAACCTATAACCGAAGCCTTCAAGCTCATTTCTTACTTCATCAGTATTATAAATCTCACCGTTATAGACTATAACATATTTGCCGAAATGCATTGGCTGAGCGCCGTTTTCAACATCGATTACCGAAAGCCGCCTGTGAACAAGCGCCACCTCCGGTGTAAGATAAATGCCTGCTGCATCGGGGCCTCTTTTTTTCAGAGTTTTTCCCATTTTTTCAACAAGAAGCTTTTCTCCTCTTAAATCTATATCGCTGCTTAATATTCCGGCAATGCCGCACATAAAATCACCTCAAATTATTATATGCAAATTAAAGCGAAATGTTTTTGACACTTAGTATTTGAAATGATATAATATTTTTTAAAACAACTGCAAAAGAAGTGAAAATATGAATATAACATTTTTTTCAAGCGTTTCTACAAGGGAAAAAGTTTTTAACTGCATACCTGAAATAAAAAAACATAATGTTAAATTTTTTAAATTAAACGAAAGTGACAGACTTTTATCAGACGGATTTGATACGGATTTACTTTTTATCGACGCTATGGGCACGCTTGACAAAACGCTTATTGACTCAATGCCGAATTTAAAGCTTATTATGAGCGAAGGTGTAGGATATCAGGGTATTGACGTTGAATATGCCACAAAAAAAGGCATACCTGTTTGCAACAATAAGGGTGTAAACGATACAGGGGTAAGCGAGGTTGCGCTGTTTCTTATGCTCGGCTGCTTAAGGAATTTTTCAAAGGGTGTTGACGAAATATATAACGGCAGGCAAATTGAGTTTAAAAAAGCTTCTTTTGGTGTAAAAAAAGAACTCAGCGAATGTACCGTCGGCTTAATCGGATTTGGCGATATTGCAAGAAAAACGGCTGAATTTTGTAATGCCTTAGGGGCTAAAGTTATTTATACAAACCGCACAAGATATAAAAACCTTGAAGAAAAGCTAAACGTTCAATATGTAAACCTTGACAAGCTTTTAAGCGAAAGCGATATAGTATCTCTCCACCTTGCGGTAACACCGGATACAATAAATACGGTTGATGATAATTTCCTTTCAAAAATGAAAAACGACGCATTTTTAATAAATACGTCACGTGGGGATTTGGTGGATAATAATGCACTTAAAAACGCCCTGTTAAAAGGCGAAATCGCAGGTGCCGGGCTTGATGTCTTTACTCCCGAACCGCTTGAAAAGGACAATCCTTTGCTTGATATAAAGCTTAAGGATAAACTGATTTTAACACCTCATATCGCAGGAATTACACATTTAACTGTTGAAAGAATTTATAAAAACATTCTTGAAAACACGCAAAATATAATCCACGGCAGAGAGTTAAAAAATAAAGTGAATTAAAAAAATTCCGTTTGAAAATCTCAAACGGAATTTTTCATTTATATCAATCTTTTTTCTTACCGTGGATATATACACTTATCACCTTTAAATCTTGGTTATCCTTAAGTATATTTTTATCAACAACGGCAAAGTCTGCCGACTGCCCTGCTTCAAGTTTAGTACACTCTGCATTATTCCTATAGGTCAAGCACATTTTATCATTCACCAAAGGAAGAACAGCTCTGCCGCCCAAATCAACAATTTTTGCATCATCGTAAGCAAGCGGTACACTGTAACCCATATAAACAATATTCTTGCCTTTTACAACCATAACGGAATATGTATTATTATGTTCGTCAAGTGAAATAAAATCTGCATTTGTAAACACAGTTTCCATCTTATTCGCCTCGTTAGTTATTTAGTACAGCAATAATAATACAAATTAATCAATTTGTCAAACATTTTGTTGTTTTTATAAGATTAACCGCCGTATAATAGATAATAGTCGATTATTTTGAGTTAAAATACAAAGCTTTATATATACAAAAAGGACGAGCTTTTCAGTTCGTCCTTTTTGTAAAATTTCTGTTTCTTATGCAAAATATCTCTTAAGAAGACCCTCAAATGCCTTACCGTGTCTTGCTTCATCCCTTGCCATTTCATGAACAGCGTCGTGGATTGCATCAAGACCCTGCTCCTTAGCAAGCTTTGCAAGCTGAGTTTTGCCGAGTGTTGCTCCGTTTTCTGCAGCAGCTCTCATTTCAAGGTTTTTCTTAGTTGAATCTGTTACAACTTCACCGAGCATTTCAGCAAATTTTGCAGCGTGTTCTGCTTCTTCATAAGCAGCCTTTTCCCAATAAAGACCGATTTCAGGATAGCCCTCTCTGTGAGCTACTCTTGCCATTGCAAGATACATACCAACCTCGGTGCACTCGCCCTGGAAATTTTCACGAAGGCCGTTTACGATTTCTTCGCTGACACCGTCGATAATGCCTACCTTATGCTCTGCAGCCCAAGAGGTTTCGCCCTCTTCTCTTACTGCCATCTTTGCACCGCAAACAGGGCAAACATCGATAGGTTCGTCACTTTCGTATCCGCATACCGGACAATAATACTTCTTAGCCATAATAAATTACTCCTTTAAATTAAAATTATTTTAGTTTTTTGTTTTTCCTTTACAGCCTTTGCAAATTCCGCTGTAATATACATCTCTGCGCTCGATATCAAAACCGTCAATGCCCTCAACATTGCTGATTTTGCAAGTGAAATCAAATATTCCTCCGCAGCATCTGCATTTAAAATGCGAATGAAAATTAGGATTGGCATCATATCTGATTTTTTCACTCTCAATAACAACCGGAATAATCAGCCCGCTGTCGGTAAGCGCCTGCAAGCAGTTATAAACAGTAGTTTTTGAAAAAGAAGGATTATCCTTAACCATATTTTTATAAACAGTATCAACATCGGGGTGAATCCTGTTTTCATAAAGATATTTATAAACAGCAATTCTTTGCGCCGTTGCCTTAATACCATTTTGCTTGAAAAGCTCTGTTATTTCCTTAGTTTGCATTTGCTCACTTCCTTTCGTGCTAATTTGTAACGAATGTTATCTTGTATCGATTACAATTTAGATTATACACATATTTTTCAAAAAGTCAATACTTTTTTGCAAAAAAAATTCAGCCGCAGTAAAAAAACTGTGGCTGAAATAATAAATTATACAAAGATATTATATAAATTGATTATGCTCTTCGTCATATTCAAAGCCTGCCGAGGAAAGCTTTTCTGAAAGTTCACCTTTATCAACATTCATATCTTCACACAAAGCGTCAAGATTTGAGTAAAAATCACGAAGCTTAAGATTAATAACACTCATAAGCATAACAGGGTCATTTGGTAATTGCATTTTCTTTCTCCTTTAATTTTGGATTCATAATAAAATCAATCGGCTTTTGCCAAAAATCAAAACACAAAAGTGCCGTAAGCGCAAAGATAAGGATAATCGCTACCCATTCCCAGCCTTCACCAATTTGATGAATAAGATAAAAAAGACCTGCATTTTCCATTATATATAAAATCGGACGGTGATAAATATAAATCTGAAGCGTTTTCCTACCGCCGGAAGTAATTCTGAGTTTTTTGCGTGGACAAAGGGACACAATAGAGAATATTAACAGCCCGACAACAACATAATATGCAAGACGCAAAAGGCAACCGAAATCGGCAAGGCTGTCATCAAGCGCAAAATATCTTCTTCGTCCGCTTAAAAGCGGGAAAAGTTCCTGCGAGTAATCAACAGTAAGCGTAATTATGAGTACAAAAGCGAAAAAATATATTGCCGAAAATATCCTTGCTCCCTTAGTTGACGTAACCTTATTGACCTTATCCAAATCAAGCACACAACCCGCATAGAAGAACGGGAAGAACGTTATCACTCTCATAATGCAAAGAAAATCGGTATTGCCTTTCATATATCCGATAAAACATCCGAATACTATACTTGTAATAAGTATATATTTTGAATCAATCTTTCTTACTGCCCATGCAACCATATACCAAAGCGCCATTGCCATCATATACCACGGCTCGTCCTTGGCAGAAAGCACGTCAAAAAACGAGTGCACGCCGAAGATGATATTAGGTATGTAGTTAAGTATTCTTGAAAATAAATAGAGCATCATAAAAGAGAAAAAACGTTTAATCGGCGGAGAATCGCTATTAACGCTCCTTTTACAAAAAAGCCCGCTTATAAATACAAATGCCGGCATATGGAAGGTATAAATAACCATTGAAATTGTGCGAAACATTTGGCTTGAATCAAAATAATCAAACGAAAGATGCCCAAGCACAACCAAAAAAATCAAAAATAACTTAAGATTATCCCAAAGTGCTATTCTTTTACCCATTTTAAAACCCCAAAATCTAAAATAATATATAGATTATAGTTTAATTTATCACATAATCTGTCTATTTTCAATAATAATATTCTAAATAATAAAAAATATATAATTTAATATTGAATATTTATAGATTTTATGTAATAATATTATGTAATTTTAAATTGGAATTTTATACATAAGGGTGAGAAAATGATGAATTTTGACGAACTTGCTGATTTGCTTTTTCCAAGCATAGACAAAACACCTGAATACTATGAGGAAAAATATCCGCCAAGGCAGCTTAAAGAGGGCGCAAGAGTAACAAGGTTTGCACCAAGTCCTACCGGATATCTTCATTTCGGAAATCTTTACACCTGCTTCGCTTCTTATCTTACAGCTAAGAACACAGGCGGAGTATTTTTTGTAAGAGTTGAGGATACAGACCAAAAAAGAAAAGTTGACGGTGCTGTTGACGCTATGCTCAAAGGTCTTGAGGTTTACACAATTAAGGCTGACGAAGGCGTTATCGGCGAAGGAAATGAAATCGGCGATTACGGACCTTATTACCAAAGCGCAAGAAAAGAAATTTACCAAACGTATGCAAAAAGCCTTGTTAAACAAGGGCTTGCGTATCCGTGCTTTTGCACTGCCGAGGAGATTGACGAAATCAGGCAGCAGCAAGAAAATGATGACATAAAGGGTTATTGGGGCAAATATGCAAAGTGCCGTGACCTTTCATTTGAGCAAATAAAGCAAAACATTGAAAACGGTATGCCGTGGACATTAAGATTAAAATCGCCTGGCGATATTGAAAAAAAATGTTATTTTGACGATATGATTAAGGGCAAAATTGAAATGCCTGAAAATGTTATTGACGTTGTTCTTCTTAAAACAGACGGAATTCCGACATATCACTTTGCTCATGCGATTGACGACCATTTGATGAGGACAACACACGTAACAAGAGGCGACGAATGGATTGCCTCCGTTCCTCTTCACCTTCAGCTTTTCAAGGTACTTGGCTTCAAGCCTGTTAAATATGCCCACGTTGCTCCGATTATGAAGGAGGAAAACGGCGGTAAGCGCAAGCTTTCAAAGAGAAAAGACCCTGAGGCTGCTGTTTCGTATTATTCCGAGGTCGGCTACCCTGCCGCTTCGGTAAACGAATATATGATGACAATTTTGAACTCTAACTTTGAGGATTGGAGAAGGGCAAATCAAAACGCAAGCATTTATGATTTTCCGTTCAATCTTAAAAAGATGAGTGCGTCGGGCGCATTGTTTGACTTTGTTAAGCTTACCGATATTTCCAAAAACGTTATAAGCAAAATGAGCGCCGAAGAAGTATTTGAATTATCAAATGCTTGGGCAAAGGAATATGACGAAAAGCTTGCAGCTCTTTATGCCAAGGACGAGCAATATGCAAAGGATATTCTTAATATCGACCGAGAAAACAAGAAGCCGAGAAAGGACCTCGCAAAATGGTCCGATATTCCGGATTATATCAGTTATATGTATGATGAAACGTTTACCCCTTGCTATGAGCTTTGCGGCAATGCAACAAATGAACTTGCAAAGAGCGTTCTTGAAAAATACATTGATGAAGTTAATTTAAACGATGACAAGGATGCTTGGTTTTCAAGGATTAAATCAATTTGCGAGCCGTGCGGCTGCACTCCCAACGTTAAGGAATACAAGCAAAATCCTGACAATTTCGAAGGTCACGTTGGTGACGTATCAACAATTATACGTGTTGCTTTAACAGGCAGAACTAACACTCCTGACCTTTTCTCTATCACCGCTCTTTTAGGCGAAAAGAGAGTTAAAGAAAGACTTACAAAAGCACTTGAATATTACAAGGAGAATAAATAATGGCAGAAGCAGAAAAGAACGAAGAAGTAAAAGCACCGTCAAATTTCATTCATGATTTTATTGACGAGGATTTAGCCGAAGGCAAATATTCAAAAATTCAAACACGTTTTCCTCCTGAGCCAAACGGATATCTTCATATCGGTCATGCTAAGGCAATTTGCATCAATTTCGGCGTAAAAGAAAAATACAAAGGCAAATGCAATCTCCGACTTGACGATACAAATCCGATTAAAGAGGACACTGAATATGTTGATGCCATAAAAGAGGATATCAAATGGCTCGGCTTTGATTGGGACAATCTCTACTATGCGTCGGATTATTTTGATTTCTTATATGAATGTGCAATAAAGCTTATCAAAAAGGGCAAGGCTTACGTTTGTGAGCTTTCACCTGAGCAGATGAGAGAATACAGAGGCACGCTTACCGAGCCGGGTAAAAATTCACCTTATCGTGACAGAAGCATTGATGAAAACCTTGACCTGTTTGACAGAATGACAAAGGGTGAATTTGAAGAGGGCAAAATGGTGCTTAGGGCAAAAATCGATATGGCATCTCCTAACCTCAATATGCGTGACCCTATCATTTACAGAATTATGTATGCTCACCACCACAGAACAGGCGACAAATGGTGCGTATATCCTATGTATGACTTTGCGCACCCGCTTTCAGACGCTTATGAGGGTGTAACCCATTCGCTTTGTTCGCTTGAATTTGAAAATCACAGACCGCTTTACAATTGGTTTGTAGACGAACTTATTGAGGGTGAAAAGCCAAGGCAGATTGAATTTGCAAGAATGAATCTTAACTACACACTCACCTCAAAGAGAAAGTGCTTAAAGCTTGTTCAGGACAATATTGTTTCCGGCTGGGACGACCCAAGAATGGCAACAATCAGCGGTATGAGAAGAAGAGGATACCCTGCTGCCGCTATTCGTGATTTTTGTGAAAGAATAGGCGTTTCAAAGGCATACAGCGTTATTGATTTTGCGCTTCTTGAGGCTTGCGTAAGAGATAATCTCGGCACTAACTCACCGAGAGCTATGGCTGTTATTGACCCTGTTAAGCTTGTTATTGATAATTTCCCTGAGGGCAAGGTTGAGGAAATCGAGTGTGAATATCACCCTGACCACCCTGAATACGGCACAAGGAAGATTCCGTTTACCAAAGAGCTTTGGATTGAGAAAAACGACTTTATGGTTGAGCCTATTAAGAAATACAGACGTCTTTTTGTCGGCAACGAAGTCAGACTTTACAAGGCTTATTACGTAACGTGCACAGGATATGACCTTGACGAAAACGGCGAGGTTTGCTGTGTTCACGCAACCTACGACCCTGAAACCTTTGGCGGTGACTCCCCTGACGGCAGAAAAGTTAAAGGCACAATACATTGGGTATCGGCTAAGGAAAATGTGCCTTGCGAGGTAAGACTTTATGAAAGACTTTTCAACGTTGCAAACCCAAGCGACGAGGAGGGCGTAAGCTCATTTGAAGATAACCTTAACCCCGACTCATTAAAGGTTGTAAGCGGCTATGTTGAAAAAGCGCTTGGCAACTGCGAAGTCGGCGCTAAGTATCAGTTTATGAGAAACGGATATTTCTGCAAGGATAAGGATTCAACAGACGAAAAGCCTGTATTTAACAGAACGGTTGCACTGCGTGACAGCTTTAAAATTACAAAATAACGCAGAATTTGAAATAAGGTGATTTAATTGAGTACAAGAAAAGACATAAAAAACATTGCTATCATTGCCCACGTTGACCACGGCAAGACTACCCTTGTTGATGAAATGCTCCATCAAAGCGGTATTTTCCGTGATAATGAGGCGGTGCAGGAAAGAGTTATGGACTCCAACGACCTTGAAAAAGAGCGTGGAATTACAATTCTTTCAAAAAACACTTCTATCCACTATAAAGATACAAAAATCAACATTGTTGATACTCCGGGTCACGCTGATTTCGGCGGCGAGGTTGAGCGTATACTTACAATGGTTGACGGCGTAATTCTTGTTGTTGACGCATTTGAGGGTTGTATGCCGCAAACACGTTTCGTTCTTAAAAAGGCTTTAGGCCTTAAGAAAACCCCGCTTGTAGTTGTAAACAAAATTGACCGTGACGGTGCAAGACCGCAGGAGGTTATTGACGAGGTGCTTGACCTCTTTATAGAGCTTGGTGCAGATGATGACCAAATTGATTTCCCTGTTGTTTTCGCTTCTGCAAAGGACGGTTATTCAAGCCTTGACCCTAACGTAAGAGAGGGCGATATGAGACCGCTTCTTGACGCTATTCTTAAATACATACCATCCCCGACAGGTGACCCAAACGGCCCTGCTCAAATCCTTTTCTCATCTCTTGAATATGACGATTATGTTGGCAGAATCGGCGTCGGCAGAGTTGAGAGAGGTACAATTAAGGTAAACACTCCTTATGTTCTTTGCAGGCAGGACGGAACTCAGGAAAACGTTAAATTCTCTAAGATTTATCAATTTGAAGGCCTTAAAAGAGTTGACTGCGACGATGCCGAATTTGGCGATATAGTTTGCGTGGCAGGTATTGCCGACCTCAATATCGGCGAAACGGCATGCGACCCTAACTGCATTGAGCCGCTTCCATTCGTTAAAATTGACGAGCCTACAATTTCTATGAACTTTATGGTAAACGATTCTCCTTTCGCAGGCAAGGAGGGCAAATATGTAACTTCCCGTAACCTTCGTGACAGACTTTTCAAAGAAGTTGAAACGAACGTATCAATGAGAGTTGAGGAAACAGACTCTATGGATACTTTCAAGGTATCGGGCAGAGGTGAGCTTCATCTTTCAATCCTTATTGAAACTATGAGAAGAGAAAATTACGAATTTCAGGTTTCACGTCCGCAGGTTATCCTTAAAAAGGACGAAAACGGCAGAACGCTTGAACCTATGGAGCTTGCTATTATCGAAGTACCTGAGGAATACGTCGGCAACGTTATGCAAAAGCTTTGCTCACGCAAGGGCGAAATTGAGAATATGGATACCCGTTCAACAGGTATGACCCACCTTGAAATTAAAATTCCGTCAAGAGGTCTTATCGGCTACCGTTCGGAATTTTTGACCGATACAAACGGCAACGGCATTATGAACCAGCTTTTCGCCGGATATGAGGAATTCAAGGGCGATATCGAAACAAGAGATCGAGGCTCAATCGTTGTTCACGAAACAGGAACTACTACAGGCTACGGTCTTTGGAACACTCAGGATCGTGGACGTCTTTTTGTAGGTCCGGGTGTTGAAGTATATGAGGGTATGATTGTCGGTGAGTGCGCTAAGGACGAGGACATCGTTTGCAACGTATGCAAGAAAAAGCATGTTACAAATACACGTGCAAGCGGCTCTGACGAGGCATTAAAGCTTGTTCCGCCTACTACCCTTTCGCTTGAGCAGAGTATGGAATTTTTGGCTGACGATGAGCTTTTGGAGGTAACTCCTAAGTCAATCCGTTTGAGAAAAACTATTCTTGACAAGTCACTTAGACTTAAAGCAGAAAGCAGAAAAAAATAAGAATTTTTACAGACTGTCGATATCAAATTATCGGCAGTCTTTTTTACCTAAAAATGTATATTGATTAATATATTATTATTTGTTATAATTAATATATACTTATTATAAAGGGTGGTTTATGTGAAAAAGGCATTATCAATCTTTTTATCCCTTGTTATGCTTCTTACTATGAGTGCCGGGCTTAACATTACGGCAAGGGCGGAGCAAAGCGTTAAATCAAGCTTTGACGAGGCAACCGGAACGCTCACCTTTACCGGAAAAGGCACTGTCAGCGCTTCATCTTACGATTACGGAAACATTGGCGATAAAATCAGAAAAGTTATTGTAAATGTCGGAATTGATGAGATTCAAGGCTATGCTTTCAGCAAGGCTGATAAATTACAAAGTGTAATTATTTATGACCAAACGTGTCAAATCAGTGCACAGGGAATTTTGCCTATCGGAAAAGATGACGTTACTTTTTACGGTTTTGACAAATCAAAAACTCAGGAATGGGCTTTAAATCATAAATATCCTTTTAAATATATTTACACTATTACATTTTTAAAAAGAAATAACAGCGTTTCAAAAATAATTTATGCATTGGATGGAGAAACTGCTCAAGAAATCAGCGCAAAAGCTCCGAATTTTTCGTTTAATGCTTATCCTGACAGTAATACTGAAAATGGGCACTTTGAGCCTACTTGGAAACCGAGCATATCTGCGGCAACAAGCGATAAACAGTATAAGGAACACCCAAAACTTCGTATGTGTACTGAAATTCAAATAATAACAAAAGAGCCAACTTGCGTCGAAACAGGTGTTTTATCTACTGTTTGCGATATCTGCAAAAGAACTTTGGAAACAAAAGAACTTGCAAAAACCAATAATCACGTGTTTGACAATAATGAGGAATTTTGTTTAGTTTGCCACAAGGTAAAAAATCCTAATTATACAACTACTACCACAACAACTACTACCACAACAACTTCTGCTCCTACAACGCAGCCGACCACAAAACCGACTGCAACAAAGGCTTCAAAGCCAACAAAAAATGCGAAAAAGGTATCCGGAAATTGGGTTGACAAAAAGTACAAAAAGGCTTCAATTTCAAAGCTTTCAAAGGGCAAAAAAGCAATAACGGTAAGGTGGAAAAAAGTAAGCACAATTAAGGGATACCAAATTCAGCTTGCAACCGATAAGAAGTTTAAAAAGAATAAAAAGACTGTTACAATTTCTAAGCAGAAAACCACAAAAACCACTGTTAAAAAGCTCAAAGCTAAGAAAAAATATTACGTTCGCATTCGCACATACAAAAACGTAAAATATCAAGGAAAAACAATCAAGGTTTATTCCTCATGGTCCAAAGTAAAAACCGTAAAAACCAAATAATATTTGATTTTGCAGAGCCGTAATTTTTGCGGCTTTCAGCGTGTAGAAAAAGTCCAATTACAAATTTCTACACGCTGGGAGACTTCGAGAAAGTGAGATAAATTTCGTATTTTGCGAGTGGGTGCTGTACGTTG
>OLWZ01001246.1_pt1 | contig 11716 bp, 10 predicted proteins | sample 1674011 | NCBI WGS metagenome assembly OLWZ01 (sample SAMEA103958137, study PRJEB25191) | human gut metagenome | biome: human-associated habitat [ENVO:00009003]; feature: intestine environment [ENVO:2100002]; material: feces | place: Germany | collected 2013/2015 | reverse complement strand
CCGCAGCCGCCGGAGCGGTGCTTAAGCCGTAAGGCGGGAATTGTGCGGTGTTGCCATAAAACCAAAGGGGGGATACCCAATGCATGAACAGAATGAAAGCCAGCCCAAAGCATTCATAAAAATTCTTTTTGCCCTGTTTACGGCGCTGCTGGTTGTGGTGCTTGGGTATCTCTGTATCCAGATTTACACGATCTTCCACCGAACTTACAAAACCGAAACCGCCATTGCCTACACCATGTCGGATAACATCACGCTGAAAGGCGTGGCAGTGTTCCAGGCAGTGGATGTGCCTGGCAGCGGCAACCTGGGATATGTGGTACAGGATGGTGAGCGCGTCAGCGCGGGCACCATTCTGGCGGAACAGTATACGGATGATTCCCAGGGAGCAATGCGGGAACGGCTGGACCGGTTGGATCGTGCGATTTTGCTGCTGACAAAGTCGGAAAATTCCTCCGGCAGCGATCTTTCGGTTCTGACCACCCAGACGCGCACGGCGCTGTATAACCTGCTGGACCAGATCGACACAGCATCTTACGGCGCAATTCAGGATGCTGCGGAAGATTTTTTGCTGGCGCAAAATAAACTGCAGATCAGCACCGGCCAGGCGGCGGGCTTTGGCGAGGTGCTGGCCAGCCTGCAGGCCGAGCGGGACGGCATTGCTGCCCAGCTGAACGGCCTGCAGACGATCGAAGCGGATACCAACGGGTATTTTGTCTCATCCGAAAGCGCCGCCCCGGTGGTGCGGGATCCCACGGAGCTGGATGCCATGAGCCCGGCTGATCTGCAAAAGATGATCAACGCAGGGGAGACTCCATCCAACGCCGACCTTGCCGGGCATATTGTAACCGGGTTTTCCTGGCGGTTTTATGCCGTGTGTTCGGCCGACCTTGCCGGGCGGTTGAACGGCCTGTCCCGCGTGAGCATCAGCGTTCCGGGCAAACAGGAAGAGCCTTTGGCTGCCACCGTGGTGGATGTGACCACCGACGAAGAAACCGGCCTTGCCAAAGTGGCGCTGGAATGCCGCAGCATCAATGCTCAGGTGCTCTGCCTGAATTATGAGGAAGCCGAAATCAGCCTGCACACCTACCAGGGCATCCGCATTGACCGCAGGGCCCTGCATATCGTGAACGGCCAGCGCGGCGTATATGTCAAATACGGCGATTTGCAGCGCTTCCGCCGCATTACCATTTTATATGAGGACGATACCTACATTCTTGTACCGGAAGGCGGCAAAGTGGGGGAAGATAACGAGCTGCGCCTGTACGATGAGGTGATCGTGGAAGGCAGCAACCTGCAGGACGGCAAGCTGCTGTAAGGACAGAAAACGGGCGTTTTGCCCCACATTCTGTTATATTTGTATTGACAACGAAGCAAAAATGGAAGATAATAAATACTGTATAGTTGTGACAAAAGCCGATCGGGGCTTTTTTTGTGCAATTTATACAACTAAGCAAACGTAAGGAGTAACTGCCATGTCCATGATAGATGGTTTGAGAAACGTCCTCGGAATCAACCAGGATCCTGAAGCAGATTCCTATGTGGATGATAACGAAGAGGATGATATCTTCCCTGGCGGTGGTCAGGGCGGTTCGCCAGCCCCGGAAGAAGCCTACCCCACGCAGGAAACTGCTAAGCAGCACAGCAACAAGGTGGTCAACATCAACGCTACCACCCAGCTGCAGGTTGTACTGGTCAAGCCGGAACGTTTTGACGATGCTGCTGCCATTGCAGACCAGCTGAACGCAAAGCGCACCGTTGTGCTGAACCTTGAATCCACCAACAAAGAAGTCTCCCGCCGTTTGATCGACTTTTTGTCCGGCGTGGCTTACGCCAATAACGGCCAGATCAAGCGTGTAGCAACCAGTACATTCATCATTACCCCGTATAACGTTGATATTATGGGCGACCTGCTGGACGAGCTGGAGAACAATGGCGTCTTCTTCTGATACAAGGACCCGCGGCTTTGTGCCGCCGCAGAACGAGGATGAACGCTTTTTGATGCGCCGGGTGGAAGAGCTCTGCCGTACCGCCATGCAGCGTGGCATCCCGCGGGCAACGGGCTTCCTTTCGGATCGCGAACAGGCCCTTGCGCAGGCCGCGCTCAACCGTGAGGGCTGCGATTTTGCCCGCTTTCAGGGCGGCTGGCCGGATGCGGAACGCAAAGTGCTCTGCATTGAACCACCGGATTCCTGGCCGGAAGAGCCAGTTACGGTGCTGCATTTCACAGCGCCGCAGCAGGGCGGCAGCGCCGTGCCGGGCCACCGTGACTATCTGGGGGCAATCCTGGGTCTTGGCCTGGATCGTGCCTGTTTGGGGGATATCCTGCCGGATCCGGCCGATGCCCGCAGTGTGTATGCCTTTGTGCTGGAAGATAAGGCGGATTTTATTGCTTCCAACCTGACGGAAGCTGGCCGCAGCCCGGTGCATGTCGAGCGCTGCAATGCCGTGCCGGAAGAAGTCCTGCGCGGGCCGGAACGCCAGACGCAGGATGCAACGGTGCCATCTTTGCGGGCAGACACCGTATTGGCAGCCATGATGCGCACCTCCCGCTCCATTGCGGCGCAGGCAATCCAAAGCGGCAGGGTGGAAGTGAACCACGTTCCGCTGCGCACCGCCCATGAGGATGTGTTTGAAGGCGATATCTTCACCGTGCGGGGCGTTGGGCGCTACCGTCTGGTGGCAATCGGCGGCAAAAGCCGCAAGGACCGCATCTTTATCACGTTTTATCAGTATTGAACATAAAACCTGAATGTGAAACCCATGGGCCGGGGCAGCCCGGCAGCCGTGCCGAACGGTAAAATTTCGGATACCATTCCGGGTGTGTGCCACCCGAAACAGGAGGAATTTGGATGATTGCTTCGGATGATGTGCGCCGCGTGACCTTTGACCGTGCCATGCGCGGTTATCGTTGTGAGGACGTAGACGATTACCTCAAACAGGTTGCGGACAGCATCGACAGCCTGGCCGCAGAAAATGATGACCTGCAGAAAAAGCTGGTCATACTGGCCCAGCGCATTGACCAGTACCGTGCCGACGAAGATACCCTGAGCACAACCATGATCAATGCCCAGCGCCTTGGCGAGAATGTCATCAAGGAAGCCAAGCAGAAAGCTGCCGAGATCATTCGTGCCGCCAACATTAAGGCGGAGGATCGTGAACAGCGCGCCCGCGATGAGGTGGAGCTGGCCCAGCAGGAGCTTGTGACAATAAAGCAGGAAGCGGATGCGTTCAAAAAGCGCCTGATGGACCTGTACCGCCAGCACATCGAAATGATTGCCAAAATTCCGGAGTATCACACCAACCGTGCAGAACAGCAGGCCGCGCAGCCGCAGCCTGAACCGCAGGAAGCCCCGCAGCAGCCTGCACCCCAGCTGGTAGAACAGCCTGCCCCGGCTCCGCAGTCGGAACCAGAACCCAACCAGCCAATCCCGGAGGATGTCCCGGCTCCGCAGCCCGCAGCCCCGGAGGAAAGCTACCCGGCATATGAGGAACCGGAATATTACGAGGCTGAGCCGGAAAAAACCGCCCAGCCCGAAGAACCGGAACCGGCTCCGGCACCTGCCCCTGTCCAGCCGCTGGACGAGGAAAAGATCGATACGGTAGAATTTGCCTTTGCCCCCAAAACAAAGCCAATCCTGCCGGACGATGATATGCCATCCGTTGCCGGGCTTTACGGCGGGGATATGCCCGCCAAGAAATCCGGCTCCCGCAGCCGCGGCGCTTCGGCCCGCAGCACGGGCAAAAATGCCCGCAAAACCAAGAGCTCTGCCAAAGCGGAGCTTGACGCATTTGATGACATTGATTATGATGTTTGAGGTGCCGCATTTGTGCGTGCGTGTACCCCAAGCATTTTAAGACCTGCCTGAACGGTGCAGAACTGCCGGGGCAACTTGGTATACTGCGCTTTGGACAAGCCGCCATATCAGCTATATTAAGGAAATAGAGGAGAGTTGGAAACTTTGCCGCAGAATTACAATGATACCATCCATAAGATGGCTACCCCCTTTGAAATGCGTGCCGGGCTGCCGAAAAAGGAGCCTAAAATGCTGGAGGATTGGGAGAAAAACCACGTCTACGAAAAAATGATCGAACATAACGCGGATCTGCCGCGTTTTGTTCTGCATGATGGCCCTCCGTATGCCAACGGTAATATCCATATGGGTACTGCCCTGAACAAGATCATCAAGGATATCATCATCCGTGAAAAGAACATGTCGGGCTACTGTGCTCCCTATGTTCCCGGCTATGATACCCACGGTCTGCCCATTGAGCTGAAGGCTCTGTCCTCTCTGGGCGATAAAAAGGCCGGCATTTCCAAGCTGGAACTGCGCAAGATCTGCAAAGAGTTTGCTACCGAGCATATTGATGTGATGAACAGCCAGTTCGCCCGCCTGGGCGTTCAGGGCGATTTCGCCAACCCCTACCTGACCCTGCGCCCCGAATTTGAGGCACGCCAGGTGGAGATCTTTGGCGAGATGGCCAAGAAAGGCTATATCTACAAGGGCATGAAAGCCGTTTACTGGTGCCCGGAGGATCGTACTGCTCTGGCAGAAGCCGAAATCGAGTATGCCGAGGACGAGTGCGATTCTATCTATGTCCGCTTTAAGCTCACCGATGACCCCAACGGTGTTCTGGCCAAGTACGGTATCCCTCTGGACAAGGCATGGATCGTGATCTGGACCACCACCACCTGGACCCTGCCCGCCAACGTGGCAACCTGCCTGAACCCCAGCCTGGAGTATGCCTTCGTCAAAATCGGCGATGAATATCACCTGATGGCTGCCGGTCTGGTGGAATCCACCATGAAAGCCTGCCATATCGAGGATTACGAGGTTCTGGAGCCCCGCGTTCTCGGCTCTGAATTTGAGCTGATGCAGTATCAGCACCCCTTCCTGGACCGCAAGGGCCTGGTTATCCTGGGTGACCACGTTACCCTGGAAGGCGGCACCGGCTGCGTTCATACCGCACCTGGCCACGGTGTTGAGGACTTTGAAGTCTGCGTCAACCACTACCCGCAGGTTCCCGTTATTGTCCCCGTGGACGATGGCGGTTACCTGACCGAAGAAGCAGGCAAAGAGTTTGCAGGCCTTAAGGTCTGGGCTGCCAACAAAGTTATTCTGGAGCACATCAAGCAGTCCGGCCACCTGATGGGCGTGCAGCACATCACCCACCAGTACCCACATTGCTGGCGCTGCCACCATCCCATCATCTTCCGTGCAACCGAACAGTGGTTCTGCTCCATTGATAAGTTCCGCGAGGAAGCCTATAAGGCCATTGACGAAGTCAAGTGGCAGCCGGCCTGGGGTCATGACCGTATGCACGGCATGGTGCGTGACCGCAGCGACTGGTGCATCAGCCGTCAGCGCGTGTGGGGTGTGCCCATCCCGGTGTTCTACTGCAAGAACTGCGGCAAGTACCACATCACCGATGCTTCCATCAAGGCTGTCAGCGACCTGTTCCGCAAGGAAGGTTCCGATGCCTGGTATAAGTACGATGCCAACGAGATCATGCCCAAGACTGAGGTCTGCGAATGCGGCGCTTCTGACTGGGAAAAGGATCCCGATATCATGGATGTCTGGTTCGACTCTGGCTCTACCTGGAGCGCAGTCTGCCGCGAACGTCCCGAACTGAACTGGCCCGCTGACCTGTATATGGAAGGCGCCGACCAGTTCCGCGGCTGGTTCCAGTCCAGCCTGCTGACCAGCGTTGCCACCCAGGGCGTTGCCCCGTACAAAGGCGTTCTGTGCCATGGCTGGGTCGTTGATGAGCAGGGCAAGCAGATGCACAAATCTGCCGGCAACGGTGTGGAGCCGTCCGAAATCATCCGCGATTACGGCGCTGACATCGTTCGTCTGTGGGTTGCTTCCAGCGATTACACCGTTGATGTGCGCGCAGGCAAGAATATCTTCAAGCAGCTGTCCGAAGCATACCGCAAGATGCGCAACACCGCCCGCTTTATGCTGGGCAACATTGGCGATTTCAACCCTGCCACGGATATGGTTGCCGAGGATCAGCTGTTCGAAATCGACCGCTGGGCACTCAAGAGCTGCAACAGCCTGACCGCCAATGTGCGTGCTGCTTACGATAATTACGATTTCTCCCGCGCTTACCACGCAATCTACAACTTCTGCGTCATTGATATGTCCAACTTCTATATGGACGTCATCAAGGACCGCCTGTACTGCGCGGACGAGCACGCACGCCGCTGCGCCCAGACTGCGCTGTACCGCATTCTGGTTGACTTCACCAAGCTGGTTGCCCCCATCCTGTGCTTCACCGCCCAGGAAATCTGGAGCTACATCCCGAAGCTGGAAGGCATGCAGGAGTATGTCTGCTGGGAGCGTATGCCGGAAGCCAAGAGCGATGAGGATGCCGCTTTTGACGCCAAGTGGGCCAAGATCATTGCTGTGCGTGACGATGTAAAGAAGGTTCTGGAGCAGGCCCGTGCCGATAAGATCATCGGTTCCTCTCTGGAAGCTGCCGTTACCCTGTACTGCAGCGATGAAATGTATGACTTCCTGAACGCCATCCCGATGGATGAGCTGGCCGATCTGATGATCGTTTCCCATGTGGATCTGGTCAAGGGCGAAGGCGGCGTGAGGGGGCTGACCGAGGGCCTGGGCATGAGCGTTGCCCATGCTGCCGGCAACAAGTGCCTGCGCTGCTGGAAGTTCGACACAGCTGTTGGCGAAGACGGCCTGTGCCCGCGCTGTGCGAAAGTTCTTGGTTAATTTCAATAAAGGGCTATGCCGCATGATGTTAAGCGCTGTTCCAGTGCTTAAGCCTGTAAAACAGGAACTGTGCGGTATTGCCATAGTATGATTTACAGCGGTGCTTTTGCGCTTTTATCAAGCCTTTGCACCGCTGTTTTTGTCAGGGCATTTTGCAGCGCTGCATTGGCCCGGACGACGGAGGCGTTTATGCTGGTTGGCATTTTATCCATTCTTGCTGCGGCAGGCCTGACGCTGGTTGACCAGCTGATCAAACTTTGGGCCACCGTGGAACTGCTGCCGGTTGGCAGCAAACCCTTTATCCCGCATGTGCTGGAATTTTATTACCTGCTCAATGATGGTATGTCGTTTTCCATGCTCAGCGGCAAGCGCACGCTGCTGGTGATCATTACCGGTGTGATGCTGGCTGTGCTGGCCGGTATGCTGCTTTTGCGCAAAATGCCGCGTTTGGAGCGTGCTGCTTGGATTTTGGTCGTGGGCGGCGGTGTTGGCAACCTGATCGACCGTATCCGCACCGGCGTGGTGGTGGATTACCTGAACTGCCTGTTCATCAATTTCCCGGTGTTCAATTTTGCGGATGTCTGCATCTGTGTCGGCGTGGGCCTGCTGGTCCTCAGCCTGCTGCTGGATATGCGCCGCGAACAAAAAGCAAAACAGCAAAAGGGGAGTGCGCCCACAGATGGAACAGCGTGAACTGACCCTTGCGCCGGAAAGCGTTGGCCTGCGGCTGGACCGCTGGCTGGCGGAACAGTGCCCGGATCTTTCCCGCAGCCAGCTGCAAAACCTGATCGAAGCGGGCAGTGTGACCTGCAACGGCAGCCCCTTGAACAAAAAGGATAAGCTGAAAGCCGGGCAGACGATTCTGCTCACCCTGCCGGACCCGCAGCCCATCGAAGCCCAGCCCCAGAACATTCCGCTGGACATTGTGTATGAGGATGACAGCCTGCTGGTGGTCAACAAGCCCAAAGGCATGGTGGTGCACCCTGCGCCCGGCAACCCGGACGGCACCATGGTCAATGCACTGCTGTGGCACTGTGCGGGGCGGCTGTCCGGCATCGGCGGGGCCATCCGCCCCGGCATTGTGCATCGCATTGATAAGGATACCAGCGGCCTTTTGGTCGTTGCAAAAACGGACGCCGCCCACCAGGCACTGACCGAACAGATGAGCGTGCATTCTATCCATCGGGTGTACCACGCTGTGGTGTATGGCAACCTGAAAGAGGATACCGGCTTTGTGGAAGCCCCCATCGGCCGCGACCCTAAGGATCGCAAAAAGATGGCCGTGACCCAGCAGAACTCCAAATATGCCTACACCGGCTGGCAGGTGCTGGAACGGTTCGGCAACTTTACTTACATTGCATGCAAGCTTAAAACAGGCCGCACCCATCAAATTCGGGTGCATATGGCGTCCATTGGCCACCCGCTGGCTGGGGATGCCGTGTATGGGCCAAAAAATTGTATCCGCAGCCTGAACGGTCAGTGCCTGCACGCCAAGGAGCTTGGCTTTGTGCACCCCGCCACCGGGGAATGGATGCAGTTTGACAGCTCACTGCCTGACTGGTTTCAGGACTACTTAAGCCGTCTGAGAAAGGAAAGCCGCCATGGAGCGTTTGAGTGATTATCTGGTTTTTTGTGATATGGATAACACCCTGCTGACTGCAAAGGAGGGCATTCCCGCCTGCAACCGCAGCGTCATCCGGTTGTTTACCGCCATGGGTGGGCGCTTTACCGTCGCATCCGGCCGTCCGCCGGAGTCGATCCGCGCGGCGCTGGGCGATATCGAGCTTTCGCTGCCGGCAATCTCCTGCAATGGTTCGCTGCTGTATGATTTCCAGACCAACCGTGTGCTGCGTCGCTCCTGCCTGAATCAGGAACAGGCCGCTGCCGCCATTGCCGATATGCTGCAAAAATTCCCGAAGATTGGTGTAGAGGTCATGGCCGGTGCGGGGGAGATGTATGTTGTTCACGCCAGCAGCTATACCCACGCCCACCAGGTGGATGAACACATGGAAAGCGTGGCCTGCCCGCTGGAAAATGTGCCGGATGGCTGGCTGAAGGTGGTGTTTGCCGGGGATCCGGAAACTATCCGCAAAGCGGGACAGTACGCCAAAACGCGGTACTTTGGCCGGGATAATTACTTTTTGCCTACCAACCAGATCTACTTGGAAATTATGCCTTCCGGCATCAGCAAAGCAGCCGGAATGGAAGAGCTTTGCCATATCCTGAACGAGAACATCAAAAAAACCATCGTGATCGGTGACTATTATAATGATCTCGAAATCATGAAAAAAGCGGGCTATTCCGTGGCTGTGGCCAATGCGCCGTCCGAAGTAAAAGCAGCGGCCAACGAAGTGACCAACTGCGACTGCACCGGCGGCGCGGTGGGCGAGTTCCTTTACAAGCTGATCAGCAAGGTGGAGGACGTATGAAACACAGGGAAAGTGAGCAGACACAGCTGAGAGTCAGCCGTTTACTGAACCGTGACAGTGTGATGCTGCATGCCGAGATGCCCAGTGTGCAGACGGCGCTGGAAACCTTGGTGGAACTTCAGGAGAGCAACGGCGTGATCACCAACGGTACCGCCTACTATAAAGCCGTGTGTGAGCGTGAACGCGCGGGCGGCACCACCGCCATTGGGGAAGGGCTTGCCATCCCGCATGCCTGCAATGCGGGCGTTGCCTCGCTTGGGCTGGCCGCGCTGACCCTTACCCGCGGGCTGGACTGGGGCGCAGCGGACGGCAAGCTGGTGGATATGATCTTTATGGTTGCGGTTCCGCCGGACCGCCAGAGCGACCACCTGTTGATTTTGGCTCGCCTTGTCAACCTCCTCAGCGATCACCGCCTGACGGAAAAACTGCGTATGGCGGATACGCGAGAGGCGTTTATCCGCATCCTGAACCAGACCGAAGCGGCAATCTTTGCATAAATGAGGCCAAAACGGCAAGGAACACAAAAGCAATCCAGCACCCGATTGCTGAAACGGAGAAAAATATCATTTTATAAGTCTTATTGATACTGCACACCCTGTGCGAATGCCCCAAAGGCAGAACGCAGGGGGTGCTTTTTTGTTAAAATTGTGCAAAATGTGGAAATTTAGTGCTCTAAAGCGCCGTGATTTGGCGGATTGTATCTTGCAGGGGAATACGATTGATGCTATACTTTAAATCACTAAATCGCTTTTCGGAGAGGACACCCACCCAAGGCTATGCAGCATAGTGGATGCCGGTGAGCGATGCATAGATTTGGGAGGAAGATACCATGAAAAAAGCACTTTCTATTTTGACAGCCGGCTGCCTGGCTGTTTCCCTTGCTGCCTGTGGCAGCACTGCAGCAAGCTCTGCTGCATCGGCCGCGGACAGCACCGCTTCTTCTGCCGCAGAATCCACCGCCGCTTCCGATACCGCCGCTGCTGACGGCCAGACCTACAAGGTCGGCATCTGCCAGCTGGTGCAGCACGTTGCTTTGGACGCTGCAACCCAGGGGTTTAAGGATGCCCTGACCGAGCAGCTCGGCGATGCCGTTACCTTTGAGGAAAAGAACGCCCAGGGCGATTCCAACACCTGCACCACCATCATCAATGGCTTTGTTTCTGATAATGTTGACCTGATCCTGGCCAACGCAACCCCCGCCCTGCAGGCTGCACAGGCCGGCACCAACACCATCCCGGTTCTGGGCACCTCTGTTACCGAGTACGGCGTGGCACTGGGTATTGATGACTTCGATGGCCTTGTCGGCACCAATATTTCCGGCACCAGCGACCTGGCTCCTCTGGATGAGCAAGCAGGAATCATCAAGGAACTGTTCCCCGATGCAAAGACCGTTGGTCTGCTGTATTGCAGCGCCGAACCAAACAGCCAGTATCAGGTTGATACCGTAAAGGCCAGCTTGGAAGAACTGGGCTACACCTGCGAGTATTACGCATTCTCTGACTCTAACGATCTGGCCACCGTCTGCCAGAGCGCTGCCGATGCCAGCGATGTGATCTATGTTCCCACCGATAACACCGTTGCCAACAACACTGAGATCGTCAATAACATCTGCCAGCCCGCCGGTGTGCCTGTCGTTGCAGGCGAGGAAGGCATCATGGGCGGCTGTGGCGTTGCTACCCTGTCCATCAGCTACTATGACCTGGGCGTTGCTACCGGTAAGATGGCCGCCAAGATCCTGACCGGCGAGGCCGACATCTCCGAGATGCCCATTGAGTTCACCGAGGCCACCCCGAAGTACAACGCCTCCATGTGCGAGACGCTCGGCATCGAGCCTCTCGAGGGCTACACTGCCATCGAAGAGTAATCTGATCACATCCCCCCGCAGGCAGGGACGGGCTTAGCCCGTTCCTGCCTCAACAAGAGATAGGAGGAGAGAACCCATGAGTTTTCTTTCGTCGCTGATGAACGCCCTGCCCGGCGCTGCCGCACAGGGTCTCGCCTGGGGCATTATGGCCATCGGCGTTTACATCACCTTCCGCATTCTGGACGTGGCGGACCTGACCGTCGACGGCTCGCTGGCAACCGGCGGCGCTGTCTGCGTCATGCTGATCCGCGGCGGCTTCAATCCCTGGATCGCCCTGCTGTGCGCGATGCTCGCCGGTATGCTGGCAGGCCTCGTCACCGGTCTTTTCCACACGCGCTGCGGTATTCCGGCCATTCTCGCCGGTATCCTGACGCAGCTTGCGCTGTATTCGATCAATCTGCGCATCATGGACAGCAAGGCAAACCAGGCACTCAGCGTTGATAAATATCCGCTGCTGCTTTCGCAGCGCTATGTGCGTGAGCTCTCGATGAACAATCCCCTGCCGCTGCTGCTTCTCTTCACAGCCGCGGTCATCGCCATCCTGTACTGGTTCTTCGGCACGGAGAAGGGCAGCTCGCTGCGCGCGACCGGCGCAAACCCCCACATGGCGCGCGCACAGGGCATCAACACAAACTCGAACATCGTGCTTGGCCTGATGGTCTCGAACGGTCTTGTCGCCCTCTCCGGCGCGC
>OLWZ01001242.1_pt1 | contig 11734 bp, 9 predicted proteins | sample 1674011 | NCBI WGS metagenome assembly OLWZ01 (sample SAMEA103958137, study PRJEB25191) | human gut metagenome | biome: human-associated habitat [ENVO:00009003]; feature: intestine environment [ENVO:2100002]; material: feces | place: Germany | collected 2013/2015 | reverse complement strand
GCGGCATAACGCACGGCATCGCGCACGGCATCGAAAGGCGAGTCGGCTGCTGCAAATATCTCATTGCGTAAAGACAAAAAGAGTTCAGAATCATTTGCGGCAAAGGCAATTGCTTCTGCGGTCAGTTTTCCGTTGCCGGTAAAATTTCGCCCGACAAGGCTGCGTGCCTGCGCTGCGTCGCCGGTGATGAGCCGTTTGAGATTAAAAACATCGTTCAAATTGATTTCGTCACCGTTTGCCGCACGAAAACTCTCCGTATCGGCGGGCGGAATTTTCGCGTTGTGCGGGCAGGCATATTGGCAAATTTCACATCCGATAAAAGTTTTCTGCATGGCGCGAACGCTGTCCGGATGCTGCGCGGTTTCCATTTGCAGCCGCATACAGCGTTCGGTCGTCAATCCGTTTTCGGATATTGCACCGGTGGGGCACGCGTTCATGCAGAGGGAGCAATTGCCGCATTCGCTTTGCCGAGTGTTCAACGAGGGAAGGACGGTCAGCAATTCGGAAAGTGTTTCGGGAGGAATTTCCCGAACCGCAAACGTAAGAAGAACGATCCGCGTTCCGAATTCGGGCAGTGCAATCAATGAGTTGCGGCATTTAATGCCGATGCCTTCCGCTTCAAGCTGCATTTTGACGGGAATATCGGTTTTTTCGACGTGAATTCCAGCAGCGGTCAGGGCTTCCGCCAGTTTTTTTGCACTGTGATAAGCGCGGTTGGATGCAATGTAGTATGCAGGTATACGTTCGTCAGCCGTAAACGGCGCATAGGGGTACACAAGCACCGCAATGCTGTTTGCCCATGGATATGCTGTCGGAGCATCGGCGGTAAGATTGAACCGATTGCGGCCGAGGTCAAATTTGCGCGGCGTTGTAAAAAACACCTGTAAGAATCCGTAATCGGCGGCTGTCGTTCGGAAAACAGTCCGCAAATCGCAGGGGGAAACAGCGTGGGGAGTGGGTGCTGACGGCATACGGTGCGCTCCTTTCTGTTCGATTTAATCCGTTTTGCGGTCGGTTCAATATGCGGACGGATTCCTCTTTCGTCCGTAAATTGCAGCCGCCAAACGCGCAGACGGGCGGATGAAGAATATATGTCAATTGTACCATACGATACCAATATCGGCAAGAGGGAACGGAAAACGAAGAATGAAACAGAAAGCGAAACCTGTTCAAATTGAACATAATAATATATTTAACGGAAAACGGCAAAAGCGCGGGATAATCGGGTCATTTCACGATAACACAAGTGAAAGAAAAAATAAGGAGATACAACCATGGACACGAAAGAAATCAATGCAGCCGTTAAATGCGCAGTGGAAACAACGCAGCAGCCGCCCTCTTTTTTCATTCACGGTTCATCCGTGTTTGCACTGGAAACCGAGGCAGTTAAAACCGCAGAGACGCTGAAAAGATGCGAAAACATGTTTTTTCGCGGAATCGTTAAGTATTTTTCAATCAAAATGCCCTATTTTTCGGATACGGCAGGTTCGGAAAATTTCCTTGCGCGGCTTGACGAGAGCATGAACACAGCGGCGGACTTTTACAGCGAGTTCAAAGGTGTTGTGATAATTGAACTTTCGGAGGAATGGGCAAAGAAAGGCATCAACGATGCGTTCTCATGCCTGCCGGGCTATATCGGAATGCATAAATGCATTTCGTACATTGTCATTATTGAAGCGGAAAAAGAGTCGGCATCGATTGACGACATGAGGAGAGCTTTGAACGGAAGCACGATTTGGATCGATATACGCATGAAAACGGCGGAAATAGGGCAGTGCATAAATCTTTTCTTCAAAACGGCGAAGGAAGTCGGAATGACCGTTTCGGATGCCGCTTCAAAAGAGCTTAAAAAAACACTTGAAAATGCCGATGTTTCCGTTTTGCCGCTTGATCAGGTTGTTCTTCGAACGGTGCAGCAAATAAAGCTGAACAAACAAGTCAAGAACGCCAACCCTGTTATTGAAGCGGGCGATTTGGATATAATGCCTCAAAAAAGGACGTGTGAAAGGCGAGGCCGCATCGGATTTTCTGCAAAGGAATAAGGAGGAACACAATATGCTGAGTGATGGATTGAAGTATCAGGATTCAAGGATGGCGACTTGCGAAGAGATGAAGCAGGATCTTGCGCCGTTCGCATTGCATGATGCGGCTGCAAAGTCCAAGGGCGGGCCGGTGCTGCTGCGCGACGGCGACACGGTTTATACGGATCCGAGTGATTCGCATTCGCTGATAGTCGGGGATACGGGTTCAATGAAGACGCTGCGATTCGTGCTTCCTCTCATTTATTCCTGTGCGGCGGCGGATGAATCAATGGTTATTGTTGACCCGAAGGGCGAGCTTGCGCGGAAATCCGAAAGTTTTCTTTCCGCGAAGGGTTATAAAACAGTTATCATCAACATGAGGGATCCGCAGCGTTCACCCGACACATGGAACCCGATGGGGGTTATAGAGAGGGCGTACAAAAGCGGGGAAGAGGGGCAGCAAAAGGCCGTTTTGCAGCTTAATGATATGCTGAACGACATTTTCTTTCGAAGGGTCGATACAAAGGATCCCTATTGGAACGAGTCCGCAGGGCAGCTTGCTCTGGGCATATGCCTGCTGCTTCTTGCATTGGGCGAAAAGTTGAACATGAAGAATCTGCTGAAATGGCGATATGAAAAGCTTGCCGACGGAACGCTTGATAAATGCTTCCGAAATCTGCCGACGGACGGCGAGATCTACCAAAACCTTGCGGGTTATTTGGGTATGACGGCCGAGAACACAAAGTCCTGCATAAGGTCAACCTTTGATCAGCTTGTGCGCGTGTTCAAGTCCGCACCTGCACTGACTGAGATGCTGAATGATACGTCATTTGATATTGAACGGATCGGGGAGGCAAAAGCGGCGGTTTTTGTCGTCATCCCGGATGAAAAAACAACCTTTCATTTTTTGGCGACGCTCTTTATCAGCCAGTGTTACACAACCTTGCTTGAAACAGCGGAAAGGCACGGCGGGTCGCTGCCGCGAAGGACGAATATCATACTTGAGGAGTTTTGCAACCTGCCCGCACTCGGCGATATCGTTCCGATGATCACGGCGGCAAGGAGCCGCAATATTCGGCTGCACATGGTCATTCAGTCGTACGGACAGCTTGTTGAAAAGTACGGCGAAAACGTGAGCCGCGCCATTCTCGACAATTGCGGAAACATGATCTATCTTCACACGCGGGAAATGGATTTTTTGACGTATATCAGCAGACTTGCGGGGAACAACGAGTACGGAAGGCCGTTGATTTCAACATCACGTCTGCAAAGGCTGCAAAAAAACGAAACCATTATCTTCCACGGCAGATGCTGCCCGTATCTTGCGGAAGATGTTCCGCTGATTTTTGATTATCCGATAAAATTGGGGACGGAGCTGCGCTCTGCGCCGCCAAAACCGAAGAAAGAAAAAAAGCGCAGGCGAATCGGGGATGTATTGAAGCCGCCCGAGCTGAGCGGAGACACCGATGTATGGGACTGATCGAAAAAGCGGTGCAGCGGATATTGAAAATATATTAGCCGTTGCCGCCGGGAAAAAGCAATTTTTCCCGATAAATAAGGTGTAAGGGAAAAACGAATGCACATGCGTTTGATGCGCGGGCGGCTGACGCCGAAACGTGCAGCGCATGAGCGTTTGAAATACTCCCGAACGGATAAGCAGGTTTTCTTCCCGCGGGCGATGAAAATATATCATTGAAAACCGTGGGGAAAAAACAAAAAAGCCCGATAAAGTAAATGAAGAGTGAGCAGAACTGAAAATTCACTAAAACACAGAAACCGAAAGGAGAAAACTAAAATGGCAAGAAAAGGACAAACTTATTCAACAGCAATTGCGGACAGCATCAACGCCTTCCTTAAGGAGGACGAATGGCGTTTCGACTTTGACAGCGAATGCGGCAGGTTCATTTTCAACCTCGGCCTGAGCTGCAAGCTCAAATCGGTTCGGTACATTGTTGATGTGCGCGAGAAAGACTATCTTATCTACGTTTTTTCACCTCTGGGCCCGGATAAAGGCGATGCCGCAACAATGAAGCGCACGGCGGAGTTCCTGACACGAGCGAACTACGGACTTGTTTTCGGCAACTTCGAAATGGACATGCACGACGGCGAAATTCGCTACAAAACCTTCGTTCCGTGCGGCGGAGAAGCCCCTTGCGCCGATGTTATTCGCCGCAGCATATATGTGCCGGCAATGATGCTTGACAGGTACGGCGACGGCTTGCTGAAGGTGCTGTATTCGGACATTGACCCCGAAAAAGCTTGCAGCATGTGTGAAAATGACCTGAGAGACGGCGCGGACGACGACACCGAAGAATCGGGCAGCACGAACGACAGTACGGCAGACATCCTGTCGAGGCTTTCGGCACATTTTTCAAGCGATACAAGCGATACAGAGGATGAATAATCCGTTTCGAACAGAACTTTTATCAGCGTCGCCTTAAAATAATGCCTGCAACGATACCGAGCAGCGCAATGCCGGCGCAGATAAGCACAAGCGTCCCGAAACTTGTCGTTTTGGCGGAGCTTGCTCCTTCCGCAAATGCCGTTGCACAGCACAGCGCGGAAATGACGGCCGCAAAGCAGCCGATGAATGAAAAGAAATTGCGTTTCCTCATGTTTGTTTCTCTCCTTGTGTTCCCAACCCGCATGTTCAACTTCATTCATCGTCTGCGAGCGGCAATTAACGGATTCAGCTTTGCTGAAAGCAGAACCCGAGCTTAAACAGCTTCATATGCATTATAACACTTAACCGACACATAATCCACAGCAAGTTTAATAAACACTTCAAACAGCATACCGATTCAAAGTTCATATCAGTCGATGCCCCCTTGCCGAATGCGCAGGGGGTATTTTTATGTAATCGTCCGGCAGGAAAGAGTTGTTGACAGGAAATGCGCCCGCGTATTATATATTTATTTGATTTGTTGAACAGCGGTTGACTTTTTAATAAAATTTTTATATTATTGACCTGCACATGCAGCGCGCGGGTTCGATACGCGCTGATGAATGTGTGGGGGAATTTCATAAAACAGACTGCATCTTTTTGCGGTCGGTATGTGCCGACTGCAAATCAGGTGTTTTTTGTGTATCGAATTATGAAATATGAAAGGGACTTGCGGGACTCCGTAAGTCAACGGTTCTTAATGTCATGAACGAATTTGTCCTCACTTGCTGTTCAACTGCAGACCTTCCCAAGGAACGATTCGAACAGCTCAAAGTTTCCTATGTTTGCTTCAACTACACGATTGACGGAGTTACGTATCCGGATGATCTCGGGCAGAGCATCCCGTTCGATGAGTTTTACCGCCGCATGGCGGAAGGCGCAATGACGTCCACTTCGCAGGTGAACATGGATCAGTATTTGCAATTTTTTGAACCCTTCCTTGCAGAAGGAAAGGATGTTCTGCATGTTACTCTGTCCTCCGGAATTTCGGGTTCGTTTAATTCCGCATGCGCGGCAGCACAGGTTTTGCGCGAAAAATATCCCGAAAGAAAGCTTTATATCGTCGATTCTCTCGGTGCATCATCGGGGTACGGACTTATAATCGATAAGATGGCGGAGCTTCGCGATTCCGGCATGAATATAGACGCGCTTCATGACTGGGTGGAGGAACACAAGCTTAACATGCATCATTGGTTCTTCTCAACCGACTTGACATATTATGTGCGCGGGGGAAGAATTTCGAAATCCGCCGGATTTATCGGCTCGATTCTGCATATTTGCCCGCTGCTGAACTGCGATGATTTGGGCAGGCTTACTCCGCGCGCCAAGATACGCACGAAAAAGCGCGCAATTAACGAAATCGTTCAAAAAATGGTCGAGAATGCGGAGAACGGACTTGATTATTCCGAAAAGTGCTTCATTTGCAATTCAGCTTGCTATGACGATGCACGTGCGGTTGCGGACCTTGTTGAAGCGACTTTCCCGAAGCTTAACGGCAAGGTGCTGATAACTTCAATCGGAACAACCATCGGAAGCCACACGGGGCCCGGAACCGTTGCGCTTTTCTTCTGGGGAAAGAAGCGCGTTGACTGAATTTGATAACGGCTTTAAAAACAGAACGCATTGCCGCAAACAGGGGCAATGCGTTTTATCTTTTTCGTCAATAATTTTATGCAGCACAAAATGCGTTATGCACAAAGGCTTCGACTTTTATGACAGGAGCAGCTCCTTCACGCGAACTGCGGCTGCCACGTTGAATTCACATCTTGTATCCACCTGGTAATCAACGCATGCGCTTCGGATTATTTCGGGCGCTGCGTCAACGTTTTCGGCAGCAAGCAAAGCCGTTACAATACGAACGAATTCGTTAAGCTGCAAAACGGGCAGATCAACGACTACTTCAAAAAGACTCGGGAGCACGGGTGATTTTGAACAGGCCGCAAGCAAAACATTCATCGGCAGCAAAGGTTCTGTCACCGTTTCGCATGTATCCTCCCGCAGCTCATCGCAGAGGAGCATGAATTTGAGCGGCTGACAACGCAATTTTGCAAGCAAATCAATGCAATTCAGGTTGCCGTTGAGTGTGTAAACAAGGCGGAGCTGGGGCAATTCGTCCGTCAGCTCAAGCATCATGGTCGTTTTGCCCATTCCCTGCTGCCCGCAAAGAAGCATCGGATGTGCGCTTTCGTCCCGCATAAATGCAATCGCATTGTTCAACAGTATACGGTATTCCGCGTCCATCAGCGGAACAAAATCACCCGCCCGCAGCTCGTGAAGCGGTTTCAGCGCACCGTCAAAGATGAAGTTTCGGTATTTGAGGAAGATTCCGCTTCCGTACGAAGAGTGAAAATTCCAAAGGTCGTTCACAAGCTCGGACCAATCATCAGACTCGAGAAAACGCCGATACATGCCTTCAAGAGCAACGTCCGCATAATAACTGTCGCGAATGCCGAACTCACCGTATTGCCACACGGGCGGCGGGAATTCGGTTTTTGCAGGCGGCTGTTTGGGTTTGAATTCACGGGGCATGGGTGCAACGGGGGCGCCGCCCCACGCAGCGGAGGCAATCACGGAGGCGGCATCCTTTGAATTCTTTTTTTGCTTTTGTTCCGTGCAATTGCAAATTATGGAGTGCAAAACGTTTTCATCTGCCTCCGAAAGAGTTTTCAGCGCGGAAAGCTCAAGCTGCATTGCGTGAATGACGGCATCGTCCGCCTTTCCGGAAGCAGCGGCACATGAAAACACGTTGTCGGTCAGCAACACCGTATCAAGAATGTAATCGTGCCAGATATTGCCGCTTACTCTGCGTGCGCCGCAGCAAACAAGCTCCGAAGTCAAAGCGGAAAGTGCGTCCGCAGCGTTTTGCACGTTGCCGATATCGGCAAAGCGAAGAAGCTCGGAAAGTTTTCCGAGGGGACGAGTGAGCAGTTCGTTTCGGAAAATTGCAAGCCGGGCAATTGCAGCGGACAGCGTGCGAATGTTTTCCTCAGTTTGTGTGCAATCCATTTTTTGCTGCCTTTCTGTAAAAAATGAAGCGTTTGCGCCGCAGACTTACCAAGCGATAAGGTGCAGAATATTTTGATCAAGCACGATGAAAGCTCCGAGAATCGCCGTGTAAATCGCAAAACCCCAGAGTGAATGCTTTGTGATGAGTTTTATCATGAAACGCACCGCAAAATAGCCCGAAACGGCGGCAGCGGCAACGCCGAGCACGACCGAAAGCCAGTTTATGTTTGCTGCGCCTGCGCTGACCGCACCGGGAATCTCAAGCACCGCACCGCCGAGAATTGCCGGAATTGAAAGCAGAAAACTGAATTCCGCAGCGTCTTCTTTTTTCATGCTGCAAAGCGTTGCGCCCGTGATGGTTGAACCCGATCTTGAAATGCCGGGCAGGATGGCAACGCCTTGAACAAAACCGATAAACACTGCATGATACCACTTCATTGAAGGAACGGTAAGTTTGCATTCGACTTTCTGACGTATAAAATCGCAGAGCACAAGCAGCGCCGCCGTGAAAAGGAAACAGAAGCCGAGCAGACTGCCTTCGTTCGCCGCATCGATGATGTCTTTAAATACGAGTGCCATAACCGCGGTTACGAGTGTTGCAACGATCATCCAGATCCAATACTTTGCCTGCTTTACCGGGTGGAGCAGCATTTCAATGATGCGTTTGCGGTAAACAACAAGCACCGCTGCCAAAGTGCCGAGATGCAGCATGACGGTGAAGAAAAGTCCGCCGTCCGATATACCGAAGATTTTTTGAAGCAGCAGAAGATGACCGCTGCTTGAAATCGGAAGAAATTCGCAAAGTCCCTGAACAAGGCCCAGGATAATTGCAATAAAAGCGTTCATTTTTTGTTCGCCTCCGAACAGCGGAGGCTCTCCCTTCAACTTTGTTTGCAGACCCGCGAAACCTGTCGAATCACCGAATCGGAAAAAACGGCTTGATCAACACAGGCTGCATTGAAATTATATTTGTTTTTTTCGAAACGATTCGATTTACTGCGAAAAAAGCTTGAATCTTCATCCTCTTTCGCGAAAATAAGCTTAAACCGGCGTTTTCTTCGGAAGGCTGTCAATCTGACAGGAACTCCCGATTTTTATGTTTGACGGTTGAAAACCGTGAAATCAATAATAGCGGAGTCCGGAATTCCATGCGTTGTCAAACGCGTTGTCGAACGCAAGAATAAGACCGGCGTACGTTAAAATCATAAGAAGGGTCAGAACTGCACCGATTACAATTCCCGCAATTGCAAGGCCGCGTCCTTTTTCCGAACGTTTATTGCATTGACAAAGTCCGATAATGGATAGAATAAGTCCCACGATGCCGGGCAGGCCGAAAAAGAAGTTAAAAAGAATTGCAGCGCAGGAAAGCGAGAAGCCTGCAATGCTGAGTCCGTTATAATTTGCGGAAGGCGCGCACGGCGTGCAGTCCTGCTGCGGCGGAGTGTAGTTGAATTGATTGTACCACGACTGCTGCGAGTCCTGCTGCGAATTCTGCTGTGAGTCCTGCTGTGAATTCTGCTGTGAACCCTGCTGTGAATTCTGCTGAAAATCCTGCTGAGCAGAACTTTGATCATTGCCTTGGGTGAAGCTGTTCAACTGAGCACCGCAGTTGGGGCAGAACGATGCGTTTGCATCGAGGATGTGGTTTCCGCAATTTGGGCAAAACATTTTTTGTTCCTCCGTGTTTGAATTGAATTCGAGTCACATGCAATGTGATTTAAATTCAATAATATTATACAGCACACACAGGGGATTTTCAAGGGGGCGGGGCATTTGTGCAAATGAAAGGGGCTTTTAAACGAACCCCGTTTCGACGCGGCCTCTTGACAACCGTATACTGCGGATTTAGAATATCCCTGCGGGGTAACCGCAGTTTCCGAAATCGCAATTTTTCGGACAAAGGGAACATCGGTTCCGCTTTTGCTGACAAAATTTTTGGGAGGATTTTGCGGTATCGCGGCGGCATTGCTGCTGACGGGAAAAGCAGAGCGGCGGAGAAAAGGTCAACGTTCCCGAATCGGCAAGTAATCTGTTGTCGAAGGCAAAACACACATTAAGTAGCGTTTGAATTTTTCGCTTGAAGAATGGCTTTTGCTTTTTCATACTTTTTGCGCCGTGCGGCAAGCTGCTCCGCATCGATTTCGGAACAGCCCGCATAACGTGTTTCGTCCGAATTATGCGCAATGTCCGCAAGTTTGACGCGGACTGCTGTCGGATTGCTGCGGATTGCCCGGATGTAATCGAAATAGTCAATGCCGTCTTTATGCGTCAGCAGTTTTAACACATCGATAACAGCCGACGGAAATTCGGATTCAAGTTCAGAGAGTGTTATGTCCGTGTCCTCTGCAACGTCGTGAAGAAGTGCTGCGCAGACCGAAATTTCATCGGGCATTTGTTCCGCAAGATGAATGGGGTGAAAAATATAAGGCACGCCGCATTTGTCAACCTGCCCGGCATGGGCAGCGTATGCAGTACGCATTGCCTTATTGGTGAGGAGGGTGTAAATCACGGTTCAAACGATCCTTTCGGATTTCAGTGTAAATCAGCATATTCAAGCTGAACATGAGTGCAAAAACACAAAAAACTCTCGAAACCTTCGAGAGTTTGGAGCGGGAAACGGGGCTCGAACCCGCCACCTCCGCCTTGGCAAGGCGGCGCTCTACCAAATGAGCTATTCCCGCATATTAAAATCAACCTTAAAGTGGTGCGGGCGAAGAGACTCGAACTCATACACCCTGCGGCACCGGAACCTAAATCCGGCGCGTCTGCCAATTCCGCCACGCCCGCTGATGCCCTCTGCAATGCAATGTTTCATTTAAATTGATAAATGAAACAAAAACCGAATGCAAAGATTGGTGACCCGTCGGAGATTCGAACTCCGGACACCTTGATTAAAAGTCAAGTGCTCTACCGACTGAGCTAACGGGTCAAATCTGGCTGGGGTGGCAGGATTTGAACCTACGGTGCGGGAGTCAAAGTCCCGTGCCTTAACCTCTTGGCGACACCCCAATGATAATCCCAGGGGTTTTGATGAAAATGGGGTGAGTGGTGGGGCTCGAACCCACGACCTCCAGAGCCACAATCTGGCGCTCTAGCCAACTGAACTACACCCACCATATTAGCTTGTCAAACAACGCCGCCAAAAAGAAGATTGGCGCGCCTGCAGGGATTCGAACCCGGGACCTACGGCTTAGAAGGCCGTTGCTCTATCCTGCTGAGCTACAGGCGCATACCGTGTATCCTGCCCGCTGACGTTTAAATATTCTATCAACTTTTCTTCCGCTTGTCAACACTTCGGAGGCGTGTTTTTTGCCAAAAGCCAAAATATATTTAAAAATTGTCTCAAATTCGCTCGTTCGGCGATTGTAATCCGCCGCCGAAACGATTACAATATATTTACACCTTGCTGAACTGACGGCTTTTGGATAATAAAGGCGAGGACAATAAAAGTGAAAGGAATTGAACAGGATGAATGTTGCTGTTGAGGGAAAAAACATAGATATTACAGCAGGCGAAAGCATTCTTTGTGCACTTCGACGAGCGGGAACGGACTTTTCAAACCCGGCGGAAAAACCTGTTGCGGCTATGATAGGGGGAGAGGTCTTCAATCTGAATTACACACCCAAGCGCGAATGCAGCATACGGCTGCTGCGATATGGCGATGATGAGGGGCACCGCGTTTATGAACGCACGCTGCAATTCGTTCTCATTATTGCCGTTCGAAAACTCTTTCCGGGCGCAAGGCTTGTGACTCGTTACTCGGCGGGCGACGGACTTTACATTACTGTAGAGAAGGCGGGGACGGGTGCGCCGCTGAACGAGGCGGATACCGATTTGCTCCGCAGCGAAATGAAACGGATAACAGCGGCGGCATATCCGTTTGTTCGGCGAAGGCTTGATGTCCGCGATGCGATCGAGTTTTACACAAAGGACGGACAGCAGGATAAGGCAGAGCTGCTTCGCTGCCGGCGGTTCAGCTATTTCGATGCGTATTCCTGCCCGGATTACAGCGATTACATGGATTATTTTTACGGCGAGATGGCTCCGTCAACGGATTATGTTCATGTTTTTGAACTGCATACGCTTCCGGAGGCAATTGTTATGCTGCTTCCTTCGAAAGACGATCCCGCCGTTCCCGCCAAATATGAAAACAGTCCGAAATTGCTTGCGGTTTTCGCCGAGAGCGACCGCTGGGGGCGGCTTATGCATGTTGCAAATGCGGTTGACCTTAACCGGCGTGTTGAAAACGGAACCGTTCGCGAGT
>OLWZ01001205.1_pt1 | contig 12050 bp, 9 predicted proteins | sample 1674011 | NCBI WGS metagenome assembly OLWZ01 (sample SAMEA103958137, study PRJEB25191) | human gut metagenome | biome: human-associated habitat [ENVO:00009003]; feature: intestine environment [ENVO:2100002]; material: feces | place: Germany | collected 2013/2015 | reverse complement strand
GTGGGAGCGCCGGCCACGATGAAGGCGGCGTCGATCTTGCCGTCCTTCAGGTCGTTGGCGCTGTCGCCAAAGGACTGATAGGTGGCGTTGATCTGGGTGAACTCGTCATTCTCATTGACATCGCCCAGGCCGTAAGCGGTCAGGATATCCTTTGCGTTGAAGTACACGCCGGAACCGGCAGCGCCCACGGAGACCTTCTTACCGGCCAGATCCTCCACGGTCTTGATGGTGGGGTCGACGGTGACGATCTGCACCTGCTCCATGTACAGAGCGGCCACAGTGGAGAAGCAGTCCACCTTGCCGTGATCGGCAAAGATGTTGGTGCCGTTATAGGCATAGGCCATAACATCGGACTGGCAGAAGGCCAGCTCGGCGTTGCCGTCCTGCAGCTCCTGCACGTTGGACTGGGAGCCGTTGCCCACCAGACCCACCACGTCGATACCGGCGTTGTTGGTGGCGTGCTGGGCGATGACGGAGCCGAAGGCGTAGTAGGTGCCGGACTCGCCGCCGGTGACGAAGCGCAGGTTGCGGGAGTCGGTGTTGCCGGCGCCGTCCTTCACGGCGGCGACCTCAAAGCCCTTCTCGGCGAAGTACTTGGCAGCGCCGGGGTGATAGGGCACGGAGGTGATGGAAGCGCCGTACTCCAGACTCAGCTCGCCGTACTTGGCGTGGCTGGTGGTCAGGGACGCGGCGTTGTCGAAGATGTCCGCCACGAACTTGTACACGTCGTCGCTGGACACGTCGTCGCGGGCCAGGATCACAGCACCCACGGCCACGGTGGTGGTGTCGGTATGCTCAGCGGTCACATCGCCGCTGTCGTCCTTCTTGTCGCCGCAGGCGACCAGGCTCAGCGCCATGACCAGCGCCAGAACCAGTGCAAAAAACTTTTTCATGTTCTTTCTCCTTATTGATAGATAAATTGTTTTCCTCTTCCTGAAAAACAGCTTTTCCCGCCGGCCGGTCGGGCACGGCGGTGTTCAACGGTGCCATTATATCGCAGGCGTAAACTTTTTGCAATATCTAAATGCGGAAAATTTCATTTTTCTGCGGAACGATTTTCCCGTCCGTGCGGACATTCCGCTTTTCTTAGTCGGCATTTCTTTCGGCAAATCCGTAATTTTGTCTGTATCATGGTACTTTTTAGCGGTGGTCTATTCATAATGCTAAATTGTTTTATGCAGGAACACCCCGCAAGAAGTGCATTTTCTGCTGGGCAATCCTGCAAAATAACAGAGGCGGGGCAAAGCCCCGCCTCTCAGCTTTCTGTCACATTCAACAGCTGCGCCGCAGCAGCTCGCATACCAGTTCATAGGTGCGCTCCGTGGAGGGCACGCTTAGCCGCTCCCGCACGGAGTGTACATCGTGCAGCTCCGGCCCCATGGACACCGCGTCCAGACCGGGGATCTTCTCCATCAGCAATCCGCACTCCAGACCGCCGTGGGTGGCCTCCACCACGCCGTCCTTACCGGTAAGATCCTTATACGCCGCCAGCAGCGTATCCCGGAACTGCGACTCCCTCTTGTACTGCCAGCCGGGGTACACGCCCCGCTCTGCCACAGTGCCGCCCGCCAGCGCCGCCACAGCCCGCACGCGCTGCGCCAGCATCAGCTTCCGGGACGCGATGGACGACCGGATGGAGAACGCGATGTGCAGTCCGTCGCCGCCCAGCTTCACCACGCCCATATTCAGGGATGTCTGCACCAGACCGGGGAAATCCGTGTCCATAGCCTCCACGCCCTGCGGCATGGCCGTCAGCGCCTGCACCAGCGTCACGGTGCGCTCTGCGGACACGGCTTTTGCCGTCTCCGCTGCCGCGCAGGTCAGCGTCACATCGGGGTCGGTGACGGCGTACTCGTTCTTCAGCACCCCCTCAAGCTCCCGAATAAACGCTTCGAACGCCCGGCCGCTGCCCTTGGGCAGCGCCACCGCCGCATCGCAGCGGGAGCAGATCACGTTGTCGAACTGCCCGCCGGAGATGGCCGCCAGCCGCAGGCCGGGGAACTTCTCCAGCGCTGTGGCCAGTACCCGTCCCATGAGACGGTTGCCGCTGCCGCGTCCCAGATGGATGTCCGCACCGGAGTGACCGCCCCGCAAGCCGGCCACGGTGATGCCGAAGCCCTCCATGCCCGCCGCATCGGTCAGCGCTGCGGGCAGCAGGCAATCGGAGTGCATGCCGCCTGCGCAGGACACGGTGAACACGCCCTCCAGCTCGGAGTCCAAATTCAGCAGCTTTTTGCCCTTCAGGTCAGAGCAGTCCAGCGCAAAGGCGCCGTCCATGCCCACCTCCTCGTCCACGGTGAACACCGCCTCGATGGGCGGATGCACCAGCGTATCATCCGACAGGATCGCCAGGATCATGGCCGCGGCGATGCAGTTGTCGCCGCCCAGCGACGTCTTGTCCGCCCAGACCCACTCCCCGTCGGTCATCAGGTCAAGTCCCTCGCGGGTCATGTCCTTGGTGCAGTCGTCGGTCTTGGCGCACACCATGTCGATGTGTCCCTGCAGGATGATCGGCTCGGCGCTCTCATGGCCGGGAGATGCCGGCTTCCAGATCACCACGTTGTTGCACGGCTCCTGCCGGTACTTCAGTCCCAGTTCCTTGGCAAAATCCACGCACAGATCGCTGATGATCTTCGTGTTGCCGCTGCCGTGGGGCACCGAGCACAGCTTTTCAAAATATGCGAACACCTTTTCTGGCTTCAAGCCTTTCAAAACAGCCATTTTGATACTCCTTTCCCATGCGGCCGCGGTCTCCGCGCCGCCCATTCAGTATAGCATATCCGCCTGCCGAGCGCAAGCAAGTCCCTATGTGCCCACAGCCCATGCTTTCGCATGGGCTGTGTATGCAGCACACATTATCAGAAGTCGCCCAGGCCCATATCGTCCTCGGTGTTGGGCGCTTCCTCGTCGTCCTCCTCGGTGGGAGGCGCGGGGATGAATTCCTCCAGATAGGCCTCCTCCGGCAGACCAGCCATATACGCCGGCAGGTTGATGATGATGCCGTCGATGTTATGGGGCAGTGTCATTTGGTACGTTTCCGTTGTCTCGCTGCCGCCCTTCTGCTGCATGACCTCCACGGTCAGCTCCAGCTTGTCGCCGATGACGGTGGTCAAGCAGCGCTCCTTTTCGTACAGCTTGGAGATCTGCTCGCCGTTCACATACACAGTGATCTTATAGGGTGCCTCCACAGACTGGCCGCCCTTGTCCACTGCGCGGTTGTCGAAATAGACGGTGTGGCCGCGTCCGATGCGCAGCATCAGCACGGCGACGAGCACCAGCACCAGAACGAAGGCGATACGGATGATCCACGAACGTTTCGTCGTTTTCATGCGGTTCTCCCCTCCTCCTCGGCCTTCTGCTCAATGGCCAGCTGCTGACCCAGCGTGCGGTTCTCCTTGCGCTTCTTGGCCTCGTACATGACCAGTGCCACGGTGATAACGGCGTAGGACACGAACACGCGGAAGTACTCGCCGATCATGGAGTCGCCGGTGATCTTGGTTCCGGCGGCCGGCGCCACGATGAACATGGTATGGAACAGGAGCACACCCAGGAACACGTTGCCGATGGACGCCTTTTCCACGGAGGCGCCGCCCACCAGCAGCGCGGCGATGCAGAACATGCCGACGTTGGTATGCGCCGTATAGGTGGGGAAGTTGCCCATGTTCTGCAGATAGATGATCATGCCGAAGCCCGCGAACACGGTGGACATGACGATGGAGATCAGGCGGGTGCGGTCCACATTGATGCCGGCGTCCCGCGCCACATTCATGTCCTGTCCCACCGCGCGCATGTCCTGTCCCAGCTTCGTGCGGCGGAACCACACGATGAACAGGCAGGCCAATGCGATGATGATCAGCGTCAGCACGGGGATCTTCACGCCGCCCACGTAGACGGCCAGCGCATTATCGACGCTCTGCCGCATCTGCAGAAGGCTGACTGTGTTGCGGATACCAAAGCCGCGGGGCAGCTTCAGTGTGTTGTGGAGGATGGGGATGATGGGCCCCATCATATACAGCACCACCAGCTGGTACACACCGGTCATACAGTAGGCGATAAAGTAGCTGGTGACCATCTCGCGGCCCTTGGCGCGGTTCAGGATGCTGCCGCACATAAGACCCAGCAGAATGGACAGGGGGATGGACAGGATGGCCGCCAGCACCAGACCAGGGATACCCCAGATCTGCCAGTCCGCCACCAGGATCAGCGCGATCTCGCCGGCCATAGCGCCCAGCGTCATGGCAAAGTTCAGACCCATACCGGCCATAATGGGGATTAGCAGGCTCAGGATCAAAAAGGCGTTGCGCCCCAGACGGGTCATAGCCTCGTTAAGTATGTAGCTCACCGGCAGGCCGGACACGGGAATGAGCACGGCGCAGATGATGATAAACAGGACGGGCACTGAGTTTTTGCCCAGGAATTGCTTTACGTCGAATCTCTTACCCTTCATGTCAGCGCCCCCTTTCCGTCTTTCTGGTCAGGGCATAGAGGATCATGCCGTTGGATACCACGATACGGATGACTTCGCTCATATCCATCTGGAAGGCGGCGCTCATCACGGTGGGGGTCATGGTCACCACGCCCTGATACAGGATCGTACCGATAATCACATTGCCGATGGATGCCTTATTCACCGACGCGCCGCCGATCAGGATGGCGGCCACGGCGGGCATGGCCATCCAGAAGGGGCCGTTGTACAGCTGTATGAAGCCGAAGCCCTGCTCATACACCAGAATACCCACAGCACCCAGCCAGGTGGACATGATCACGGAGATAAGCCGCATCTTGTCCACGTTGATGCCCGCTGCGCGGGCAAAGGCGGGGTTGGAGCCCACAGCGGTCATGGCGGTGCCGGTCTTGGTGTGCAGGAACGCCCACATCAGCACGGCCATCAGCACGAAGAACAGCAGCGTACCGGTGGGGATCACCAGATTGATGCCGATGCTGTTCAGGTCGATGGTCAGAATGTTGGCCAGCGCCTTGTCATAATAGCCCTCCAACGAAATGACGGTACGCAGACCGCTGGCGGAGAAGCCCCACACCATGGTGGGATGCTTGTACGGCAGCAGCAGCCACATCATGCACATGAAGGACACGGACGAGAAGCCCACATAGGTGGCGATCATCATCTCGCCGCCCTTGATCTTGTTCAGCAGCCAACCATAGCCGCCGCCGAACAGCAGGGCAAAGGGCGTGGCGATGAGGATGGCCATAAGGAAGCTGGCAAAGCCGGTGTAGCCCAGCTCGATGGACAGCGTGGCACCCAGCAGTCCGGACACGATACCCAGCGGCAGGCCGAAGTTCAGGCCGCAGCCGGAGTGTACCATGGGCACCATGGCCAACACCATCACGGCGTTCCAGCTGAAACGGGTGATGATATTGGTGATCTGTGTGGGGAAATCCAGCCCCACGCAGGGCGCGGCGATGAGCAGCAGCAGCAGGAAGCACGCGATGATCAGACGCGGCAGGCCGAAGCTGTCCAGCAGCTCTCTGAATTTTGACTTGTTTCCAAGTGTGGTCGTATTGCCCATTTCTTCCTCCTTACTTCACCTGACTGACCATGAGCATACCGAACTCCTCGGAGGAATGGTCAGCAGGCAGGATACCGGCGACCCTGCCGCCGGAGACGATGGCGATGCGGTCGCAGATCTGGCGCAGCTCCTCCAGCTCGGAGGAGATCATCACCACCGTGACGCCGGATTCGCGGTTAAATTTCTTCAGCGCCTCCAGCACCAGCGCCTTGGCGCCCACGTCGATGCCGCGGGTAGGCTCGGACACGAAGAGGAAGCGGGGCTCCAGCGCGAACGCCTTGGCCAGACACACCTTCTGCTGGTTGCCGCCGGACAGCTCTCTGGCCTTCTGGTCGGAGCCGGTACACTTGATCTGCAATTCATCGATGTACCGGTTCGTCACCGTGTGGATGGCCTTTTCGTCGCGCCATGTGAAGAAACCCATTTTCTTCAGGAACTTGTTCTGCACCTGCATGGCGGGGAACGCCACGTTCCACTCCAGTGACTCATCCAGCAGCAGACCCACGCCGCGCCGATCCTCGGACACAAAGGCCAGCTGGGAGTCCAGACACTTCCGGGGGCTGTTCAGCGCGATGGGCTTGCCGTCGAACTCCACGGTGCCGCCCGCCTCGTACAGGCCCATCACACCGTTGGGAATACCCAGCTTGCCCTGGCCGGCCAGACCGCCGATGCCCAGGATCTCGCCCTCCTTCACGTCCAGATCCACGTTGCGGACGATCTCGCCGGGCATATCCACCCACAGCTTGCGGATGGACAGAATGGTGCGGGCATCGGAGTGGTCGCGGATATCGTGGGCGACGCCGCCGGCAGCCACCTCGCGCCCCACCATGTAGTGGGTGATGTCGCGGACATCCGTCTCGCGGGCGGCCACGTCCTTGACAACGTAGCCATCCCGCATGATGACCACCTTATCGCACACCGACAGGATCTCCTGCAGGCGGTGGGTGATGAAGATCACGGCGATGCCCCGGGAGGCCATGCCGCGGATGGAGTCCAGCAGGGCCTGTGCCTCCTGCTCGGTGAGCACGGCGGTGGGCTCATCCAGGATCAGCAGCTTCAGGTTCTCCTTGCTCAGCTCGCGGGCGATCTCCGTGAACTGCTTGTGCCCCACGGGCATGCTGCTGATGACCATCTTCTGGTCGATAGCCACGCCCATTTTCTCAATGGCTTTTGCGGCGCGGTTATCCATTTCCTTATAGTCGAGAGTGTCCAGACGCGGGCCGAACACTTCTGAAATGACGCTTTTTTTCTTGGGCTCGCGGTTGAGGAGGATGTTCTCCGTGGCAGTAAAGCCGGGGATCAGCGAGAACTCCTGATGCACCATGCCGATGCCGGCCTTCAGCGCATCAAAGGGGGTGTTGAACTGCACTTTTTCTCCGTCGATCAGGACATCCCCCTCGTAGCCGCCCGTCTCACGGATCACGTCCATGCCAAACAGTATTTTCATCAAGGTGCTCTTTCCGGCGCCGTTTTCGCCCACCAGACCCAGCACCTCGCCCTCTTTCAAGGTGAAGTTGATGTCTGTGAGCACCTGATTGCCGAAAAAGCCCTTTTTGATATTCCGCATCTCAAGCAGCGGAGCATTGTTCTTTTCCATATTCATCCCTACCTATAGCAGCGGGGAGGGAGGATGCCCTCCCTCCCCGCTTTAATGGTTGCTTCAAAAGCCTGTCGTCAGCTGACGGTGAAGTACTTCTCCGGGATCTCCACGTCGGCGTTGCCCATGAAGTGGCCGGGATCACCCATGATATAGGTATCCTGATAGATCAGGAACACGTTTTCAGACTTCGCGCCGGTGGTGGCGTTGGTGTAGCTGGCGCCGTTCCAGGCCGCCTTGGGAGAGTAGACCTGCAGAGCGGCAGCCACATCGTCCATGTCCTTCAGCTCGCTCTTGCCGTCCAGCACGTTCTTGGCGTGCAGAGCAAGACCGGCGGACAGGGTGTAGCCGTAGGAGTAAGCCCAGGTGCCGAAGTGATCGGCGCCGCCCTTCTCAACGATGGCGGACTCGACCTTGGTCAGGATCTTCTCGAAATCACCGGCTTCCTCGGTCAGATCAATACCCAGCGCGCCGGGATAGCCCATCAGGGGGGAGGGCAGGTCGGCCTCGATGAAGTAGCCGCCGCACTCCAGCAGGCGCTTCAGCAGAGGCTCGGTGTGCGCATCGTTGGTGCAGAAGTAAGCAGCCTTCTGGCCGTACTTCTCGACCCATGCGGGCACCTGCTCCAGAATGTAGGCCTGAGCGCCGGAAACGCCCACGTCAGAGGTGGGATCGGGAGCCGTCTCCAGGACGAACTTCATGCCGAACTCCTCGCAAGCGGCCTTCATGATGGCCACGCGGCGGCTCATGGTCTCATAGGACATGTGGCGGGGGAAGGAGATATGTACGAAGGTGTCGCAGCCCAGCTCGTGCGCGGTGCGGATGATCAGATAGCCGCGGGACACGAAGTCGTTGTTGGTGACCAGGTCGGCAGCGGAGCCGATCTCGGGCAGATCCTCGTGAGCCTCGCCTGCGATGCAGATGATGTCAGGGCGGGTCTCCTTGATCTTGCGGAACGCCTCGGTGGTGCCGGGAACGGACTGGTTGACAATGATGGCCTTCATCAGGGGATCGGCGGACAGGTTCACGATGGACTGGATGGTGGTCTCGGTCTCCTCGGTGAAGTTGTCGGGATAGATGGCCAGCTGGACCATATCCTCGCCATACTCCTTCTGGAAGGCCTCGGCGCCGCGGCGATCATCCTCGGACTGAGAGACGGAGCCGGTCACGATGCCGATCTTGTAGGGCACGGTGTTATCATCGGTCTCGCCCTTCTTTTCGCCGCAGGCGACCAGGGAGAGCGCCATGATGAGAGCCAGCAGCAGAGAAACTACTTTTTTCATGTTTACCTCCTAATTCCTTTACCATAGTTTGTTGTTTCCTCCGCCAGAAGGAAACAGCGAACAGGGCGCGCCCTGTTCTCTTCTATGCATTCGGGTGCTGCGCACCCATTTGATTTTACCAGATAAGTTCACACTCTGTCAACATATTTGTGTCTCTGAATAGTGTTCAATAGCGCATCTCCTTGTTTTTCATCCACACACTTTCCCCCATTTTTTGGCGCATTTGCATCATTTTCATGTATTTTTCATGCGGTTTTCTGTCAGAATCCTGCTGTTTTGCTATAATAAACTTTTCTTTTGGCGAAATCTGTTTTTTGTCTGACTGCAGCAAAAGAGACAGGCTTCCGCCTGTCTCTCTCGCTTACCTTATGACTTATGGCACTCGTCAGATCTTCTGCTTCTCATCCACGATCCGGCGCAGCTTGGCAGAGAAATCCTCCAGCGTCATGGCGCCCAGATCCTCGCCCTTGCGGGTACGGACGGAGACGGTGCCGTTCTCCATGTCGCGGTCGCCAACCACCAGCATGAAGGGGATCTTCTCCAGGGTAGCCTCGCGGATCTTCTTGCCGATCTTCTCGTTGCGGCTGTCCACCTCCACGCGGAAGCCCTGCTTGCGCAACTCCGCGGCCTGCTGCACGCAGTAGTCGGCAGCGCGGTCAGTAATAGGCAGGAAGCGTACCTGCTCGGGCATCATCCAGGTGGGCAGCGCGCCGGCGTACTCCTCGATCAGGTAGGCCAGTGTCCGCTCATAGCAGCCCAGAGACGTGCGGTGGATGATATAGGGCAGGGCCTTGTTGCCGTTCTCATCGATATAGTACATGCCGAAGCGCTCCGCCAGCAGCATATCGATCTGGATGGTGACAAGGGTATCCTCCTTGCCGTACACATTCTTGTACTGGATGTCCAGCTTGGGGCCGTAGAACGCGGCCTCGTCAATGCCCACGGTGTAGTCCACGTTCAGATCCTTCAGGATGCGCTCCATGGCGGCCTGGGCGTGGTCCCACTGCTCCGCCGTGCCCTCGTACTTGTTGTTGGGGTTGGCGGGGTCCCACTGGGAGAAGCGGAACGTGCACTTTTCCAACAGGCCCACGGTGCCCAGGCAGTACTTGGCCAGATCCAGGCACTGCTTGAACTCCTCCTCCAGCTGGTCGGGGCGCAGCACCAGATGCCCCTCGGAGATGGTGAACTGGCGGACGCGGATCAGGCCGTGCATCTCACCGGAGTCCTCGTTGCGGAACAGGGTGGATGTCTCGCCCAGACGCATGGGCAGGTCGCGGTAGCTGCGGCCGCGGTTCAGGAACACCTGATACTGGAACGGGCAGGTCATGGGACGCAGGGCAAAGCACTCCTTCGTCTCATCCGCGGGATCGCCCATGACGAACATGCCGTCCAGATAATGATCCCAGTGACCGGAGATCTTGTACAGCTCACGCTTGGCCATCAGAGGCGTCTTGGTCAGCAGATAGCCACGCTGCTGCTCGGTGTCCTCCACCCAGCGCTGCAGCAGCTGGATAACGCGGGCACCCTTGGGCAGCAGGATGGGCAAGCCCTGGCCAATGCAGTCCACAGTGGTGAAATATTCCAGCTCGCGTCCCAGCTTATTGTGGTCGCGCTTCACGGCCTCCTCCCGCTCCTTCAGATAGGCATCCAGCTCATCCTTGCTGGGGAAGGCCACGCCGTAGATACGCTGCAGGGTCTGGCGGTTGGAGTCGCCGCGCCAGTAAGCGGCGTTGCAGGCGGTCAGCTTGATGCCGTTGCCCTTGATGCGGCCGGTGGAGTCGAGGTGCGGACCGGCGCAGAGGTCGGTGAACTCGCCCTGCTTGTAGAAGCTGATGACGGCATCCTCGGGCAGGTCGTTGATGAGCTCGACCTTGAACGGCTCTTCCTTTTCTTCCATAAACTTGATGGCCTCGGCACGCGGAAGCTCAAAGCGCTCGAGCTTGAGCTTTTCCTTGCAGATCTTGCGCATCTCGGCTTCGATCTCAGCCAAATTCTCCGGCGTGAAGGAGAACGGAGCGAGCATATCGTAGTAGAAACCGTTGTCGATGCTCGGGCCGATGGCGAGCTTCACCTCGGGCCAGAGGCGCTTGACGGCCTGCGCCAGCACATGGGAGCAGGTGTGCCAATAGGTCTTGCGGTACTCGGGATTTTCAAACGTAAACTGGTTTTCTTCGTTGATCTTGACTTCTTCAGACATGTTATTTACCTCCATTTTCACTTGAGGGTGCAAAAAAGCTCCACCCCCGATGTCTATCAGGGGTGAAGCATCGAATACTCCACGGTTCCACCCTGCTTGCGCGTTTGCGCCGCTTGTGTCCGCTGTAACGGGCGATCCCGTCCCGCTTGTTTCGCGGGCGGCTCAAGGGTGGTACTGCCGGTCTCTTCCGCAGGATGCTCGCAGCAAATGCATCCCTCTCTGCGCGGGGAAATATCGGTTTCTTCCCTATCCGTGCCATTTTGATGATGGGAGTGTACACCCGCCGCGCCCGTTTGTCAAGCAAAAAGTGCGCACAGCGTGCGCACTTTTACAATAAATTCATCAAAACTCCGGCGGGCGGTTCTTCGTCGGCTTGTCGTCGCCGTCGTCCTTGCCGAGAATGCCCGAAAAGAGTTTTTTGCGCTTTGCACGCCTTTCCTCCTCTTTTTGCTTCTGCTCCGCCTTGTAACGCTCGATCGACTCCAGCTCTTCAATGCGCTCGCGCGCAACAGCGCGCAGCATATCCGGATTGGCATCGTAAACGATCGCACGCAACTCGTCCATCGTCATTTCCTCGCAGGCATCCCGAAAGCGCTTTTCGCGCACGTCCTCCGGCTCAAAGAATGCCATGCGGCCGCACCACGAGCAAATGTACACTTCGACCGGGACGTGATCCGTCCAGAGATTCGAACCGAGGCTTGAGCCGTTCATCTCGAGGGTCTGCTTCCCCTGGGGCTTCATTTCGTGTCCGCAGACGCAAAGCTTGTCAATCATGCGTTTTCTCCTTTCGGTGCAGCTCGTGCTTCGGGATATCGTTGTAGAAAGCGAATGTCTCTTCAAAAAGCGTGACACCGTAGGCGCGCAGCTTTTCGCAGTAGGCGTCGTAGGCGGCGATCATCTGCCGCGCCTCGTCCGTCAGCTCTGCGCCGCCGCCGTGCTTGCCGCCCGCCGTGGAGGTCAAAAGATGGAAGCCCAGCCCGTCCTCGGCATTGCGGACGACCGTCCACGCCTTGGAGTAGGCCATGGACATCGACAGCGCCGCCGCGCGCAGCGAATGCAGCTCGTCTACGCGCTTCAAAAGCTGGGACACGCCGGGGCCAAAGCATTTCTGGTCGGAAAACACACGGGCGGAGAGAACAACGCGGAGCTCACGATCCATAGGGCGGCACTTCCTTTCTGTTGTATTTCATTATATCCAGGTGAATGCGGTTCGTCAATACGGCAAAAGCTAAGCGGGAGCATGCCGCTCCCGCTTTCTTCACTTTAAGGTGTTGTAGTGCGTATTTTCGCCGTCGAACAAAAAGCCGTCCGTGTCGTGCACGCGGCCGTTGGAAAGCATCTGCCGGTAGCGGAGGTCATAGGAATAGAGCTCGTCGTTCGTGATGCCGGTCAGGCTGCGTCCGTTGCTGCGCAGCTGCGCGTTCGTGCTCTTTTCCGTCTCGGGG
>OLWZ01001202.1_pt1 | contig 12090 bp, 8 predicted proteins | sample 1674011 | NCBI WGS metagenome assembly OLWZ01 (sample SAMEA103958137, study PRJEB25191) | human gut metagenome | biome: human-associated habitat [ENVO:00009003]; feature: intestine environment [ENVO:2100002]; material: feces | place: Germany | collected 2013/2015 | reverse complement strand
CATTGAAACGGAGTGAACGGCTTAGGGATAAACGATGCACACGAAATTGACACCTGCACACCCGTCCCTTTTTGCCTGTTAGGGTTATTATAAAAAGCATGAATAACGTCCATACCGAGATTTGCAATGCCCTCGATATCTTCCATTGTTTCGGTTGGTAAGCCCATCATAAAATAAAGTTTAACCGATGTCCAGCCGTTATCAAAAGCCTTAGTGCAAGTTCTTATTACTTCCTCTTGAGTAACATTCTTGTTGATTACGTCACGAAGTCGTTGAGTGCCTGCCTCAGGCGCAAATGTAAGACCGCTTCTCCTTACCTTATTAAGCTGTTCAACGAGTTCGTCGGAAAAATTATCAACACGAAGCGACGGCAAAGAAAGATTTATATTTTCCTTAACGGTCCAATCTATAAGTGTTGTAAGCATATTGTTAACCTCGCTGTGGTCCGAAGTTGAAAGAGAACACAGCGAAAGTTCGTCATAGCCTGTCGAATCAATCAAAGCCTTGCTTTGCTTATTAATCGTTTCTACACTTTTTTCTCTAATCGGTCTGTAAATAAAACCTGCTTGACAAAAGCGGCAGCCTCTTATACATCCCCTGAATATTTCCTCAACTGCCCTGTCATGAACAATATTAATATAAGGAACAACAAATTCCTTGGGGTAAAACACCTTGTTCATATCAGAAACAACTGCTTTTTTCACCTTTTCGGGTGCGCCGTAAAGCGGCTTAAGTTCCTTCAACGTACCGTCTTCATTATATGAATCCTCATAAAACGACGGAACATAAATGCCTGTTATATCTTTAGCCTTAAGCAAAAATTCCTTTTTTGAAAGTCCTTTTTTCTTGCAATCAATAAGCAAATCTATAACCTGATTTGTAGTTTCCTCGCCGTCACCAAGAAAAACGATATCGACAAAATCTGTTATCGGCTCCGGATTGCAGGCACAAGGGCCGCCAACGCATATAAGCGGTGTCAAACTTTCTCTGTCGCTTGATTTAAGCGGTATTTGAGCAAGATTAAGCATATTCAAAACATTTGTATATGAAAGCTCATATTGAAGAGTAAAACCAATCATATCAAAATCTTTGATATAATCGCCGCTTTCAAGAGCAAAAAGAGGAACATTATTTTTTCTTAGTTGCTCTTCCATATCGTTATCCGGAGCAAACACTCTTTCGCACCAACTGTCCTCCCTGTCATTTACAAGACCGTAGAGAATTTTCATACCGAGATGACTCATACCAATCTCATAAGTATCGGGAAAGCAGAAAGCGTATCTGATATCAATCTTATCTTTATCCTTAACTACCGCATTAAGCTCGCCGCCGATATATCTTGCAGGCTTTTGAACATATTGCAACAGCTTTTCAACTTCTTTTTTCATCAATTTTTAACCTTTCGGGTTTTATTAATTATAATTAATACTATAAATAATCAAATATATCGTAACAAAAATAAGCGAATATGATTTATTATAAATTAACATATAAACACATAAAATGCAAATTAAAATAACAGTAATTACGCTTAATATTCTCGACGCTTTTATAGAAAAAAGACGTACTATCCTGCCGATATCAAGTGGATAAACAGGCAAACAATTAAGCAAAAACAAAATCAAATTGATATTATCTTTAAAAAACAAATATAATACCAAATTAACTAAAGGGCCGCACAAAAGGACTATACATTCCTTAAATCTCGGTAAATCGTCAGTATATCTTATAGCAAATCCGTAATATGACAAATGAATTTTATAAGGTTTTTCTTTGCAAATAAGAAGCGCCGTCAAATGCCCTATTTCGTGCAAAGCGGAAAAAAGCAACAGATAAATAACCTGCTTTGAATTAAAAACAGCAGCTAAACTTAAAACAAGAATAAATGCATAATCAATAAATATATCGCATTTTTTAATTCTAAAGTGCATACAACCACCGTTAAATATTACGATGATTAAAAATGCTTAATTACTTTTTCTTTTATCAATAAAACTTTGAAGAATAACTACGGCAGAAACAGCATCAACATTTGCTTTTTTCTTTTTACCCTTGACGTTATTATTCGATAAAATATCGTGTGCAATAACGGTTGTAAGCCTTTCATCCTCATATTCAACGGGAATATCAATTTCTTTTTTAAGCTCTTCACCGAGTTGCTTACACTTTTCGCACCTGAAACCGTATGAGCCATCCATATTTCTCGGAAGCCCAATAACAATCATTTCAGGATTTTGAGATGATATTATTTCTTTAATTTTTTCTATTAATTTTGGCTGATAGCTTTCATTAATAGTTGCAAAGGCTGTAGCAAGAATTTCATTTTTATCGCAAAATGCAATTCCTGTTCTTGCATCGCCATAGTCAACAGACATTATTTTCATAAAAAATACCTTTCAAAGGATTTATTCAGCAAAGAAAGGAAAATCGAAAATCGACCTTCCTTTCTTATTTAAAATGTTAAATTATTATTGAGCAGGAGTTTCGGTTGCAGGGGCTTCAGTCGGAGCCTCTGTTTGAGGCGCCTGAGTCTGAGCCTGCGTTGTTTTATCTGCACTTGATTTTGTTGTGTTTGAATTATTGCCATTTGAAGCAGACGTTGTTTCGCTTGATGACGAGCCGCCGGAATTATAATAATAGCTTCCGTCGGAATGGTTACCTGTGCAATTGCCCGGCAAATTATCAACGTCGTACCAACCGTAAGCACCCGTACCGCTTCTGAGTTTACCGCAGCTTCTGCAATAAGATTTTCTTACTATGCCGTCACTTTCAGGGAATTTCTTTGTATATTTCTTATTCTTTTCATCAAGCTTAGCATATACTTCCTTCATAACCGTGTTCCAAATAGTACCCGATGGGTTAGGAGAAAGGTTGTAAAATACTTCCTTAGGATTATCATAACCGTACCAAACGCCTGCGACATAATCAGGAGTACCGCCGATAAACCAACGGTCCTTATTATCATTAGTTGTACCGGTTTTACCGAAACATTCAATACCTGAAAGCTTATAGGTGGTACCTGTACCCTCTGTCATAACAGTTTGGAGAAGTTTATTCATAACCCAACTTGTGTTCTCGCTCAAAGCAGTTGACTTTGTTTTTTCAGGCTCTTTTTCAATAAGAGTATTACCCTGACTGTCAAGTATTTTATAATAACAATAAGGCTCATAATAATTACCGCCGTTGCCGAATGACGCATAAGCAGTAGTTAATTCAAGAACCGTTGCTCCGTTTGTCAAAGAACCGATAGCAAGCGGACCGTAATCGGAGTCACGAACACTGTCAAGTGAGGTTATATGGAAATTTTCCGTAATAAAATCGTATGAATAATCAACGCCTATTTTATCAAGAGTTCTTGCAGAAATAGTATTAAGAGACCTTGAAAGACCATATTGAAGAGTTACACTTCTACCTGAGTAGCTGCCGCCCTCATTTACAGGCCAAGGCTTACCTTCAACGGTTTTGAAAGGCCTGTCTTGCTGAATCGTCGACCAATAAACACCTGTTTCGTTATCCTCTTTTGTCTTTTCAAGAGCCGGGCCGTAAACAGATAACGGTTTAATTGTAGATCCGGGCGGTCTGTTGGAATTTGTGGCACGGTTGAGGACCATAGAAGCTTTTTTCTTGCCGGTTCCGCCGACAATACCCATTACACGTCCGTCGTATCCCATAACCACCATAGCGCCTTGAACTGTTTCGTCAGGCATACGCCTATAGTTTTCATATACGTCCTCCATTGAATCCTGAACATCAAAATCAATAGCGGTATATATCTTCAAGCCACCGCCGTAAACAAGGTCATGCGCCTTTTTACTTGTGTAACCCATTTTCTGCAAATCCTCTTGAACAGTTGTGATTACATAGTCTGTATAATAATCGGTAATGCTGTTTTTCTTTGATTTGCTGTCGTCACTCTTAATCTGCGAGCCTTTATAATTCTTACTGTTAGTAAATACCATTTCATAGGCTTTAGCTTGCTGATATTCATCTTCCGTAAGATATTTAAGGTCTTTATCCTTCATAGAATAAAGGACGTCAATTTGACGTTTCCTATTATTTTCAGGCTCGTTAAGAGGGTCATATTTACTCGGATACTGAGTAATAGCCGCAATGCTGGCAGCCTCAGCTACATTCAAATCCGATACTTCTTTACCAAAATAGGTTTCCGCCGCAGTTTTAACACCATAGCAACCGTTTGAAAGATAAATTGTATTAAGATAAGCCTCAAGTATTTGTTTCTTACTGAAATTTCTTTCAAGGTTAAGCGCCTTTAAAATCTCGTTAAACTTACGAACATAAGTAACCTTGTTATCATCGGTAAGGTTTTTTATAAGCTGCTGTGTAATTGTTGAGCCGCCTTGGTCATTATTTTTAACAAAAACACCAATTGTTCTTATCCAGTCAACGCCGTGATGCTTATAAAAACGCTTATCCTCAATTGAAACAAAGGCCTCAGGAATATATTTGCTCATATCATCAAGATTAACCCAAATACGGTTTTCCTCACCGTGAAGCCTTGTAATTTCAACAACATCATCGCCGTCATAACCATAGATAAACGAAGTTTGGTTTTGACCTACCTTCGCCTCGGTTGTAAGGTCAAATACAGGGTCGCCGTAAACAACGCTGTAGCCATAAATCGCAAGCACCGAAAAGCAAACAATACCGACAACGCCGATTACCATTACTGCGCCCAAAATAACCTTGCCGAAATTCGTAAGAGCTTTTTGAGCAGGAGTTTTATTTTGCTTTGCTCTTTTTTTCTTAAGCTTTTTTTCTTGCTTTTGAACAAGCTCTTTTTCAATATCACGGCCACGCTGTATCTTCTTTGCCTTTTTGTCATCGGCGGAAGAAAGAGAATAAGATGCAGGAACATTACTGCCGTTTTCTCTTGAAGTTTTATCTTCATTATATGCTTTTGTAGAATTACTCATAAAAGACTTTAATAAATCATCATAATCATTTGAAGCCATATAAGTACCTCCGTCAAAAATTATAATTTATTATATTACAAAAATTATAATAAATAAAGAATTAAATTGTAAATTTTAAAATCAGTTAATATGTTTTGCTCTTTTTTTATTAATAGGAACGGCACGTGACGATACAACAACCTCGTCATACGTTTGTTTAGCCCTTACATAAGTCCAAAACTTTCTGCTGCATTTTTCGCACAATCCGGCTCCCCTAAAAGTATTATTGGTAAATTCATATTTTTTAATAGGGGCAACAGTACCGCCGCAAATCGGGCATATAATTTTAACATCGTTAAGCTTAAAATCCTCATATTCCGTTTCCCTGATATAATACGGCTTAAACACAAGCCTTTCAAAGAATGAAATATCGCAGGTGTGAATATATCTCACAAGCTTATCATGGTCATAAACCTTTTTAAAGCACAAAGCCGTAATCATACAATCCTCAAGCGCTCTGTGAAAATTAGCAGAGTCTGTATCAATTCCAAAAGTTTCAGCACAGTGTGAAAGACTGATTTGATTGGCGGCACTCGCATTTTCAATAAAGCTCATACAATATTTTTGTGCGTCAGCATACTTAGTCATAAAATCAACATAAACGGTATTTTCAAAATATTTAAAATTAGCAACCAAGGTATACAAGTCGCTTGTTGACCAACTTAAAAACAGTTTGTCCCCCCTGCCGCACCATTTTGCAAAATCGTCAAAGGCTTTTTCAAATGGTATTCCGTTATCGTTAATTTCATCAATAGTAATATGTGTAAGATTTTTAAACCTTGAGCCGAGTTTTCTTGAAAGCTGCGGCTTAATAAGCTGCTTGAATGTGTCAACTACATCTAAATTTTCATCAAGCTTTACTGCGCCGATTTCAATTATCTCATTCATACCACGCTTTAATTTATAGTTATAAGCATTGTTCCATTCTAAATCAAAAATAATAAAATTCATATTTTCCTCACAAAAAAATTAACCTTGCATTACGCAAGGTTAATCATTTTAATTCTTATCCTATAAAAAGAAAAACAAGGAATGCAGCAAGTACTATAACAAAAAATACAACAATCATCCATTTGGTGATTCTTTCAAGCTTTGCCTCAATTGTTCTTCCCTTTGATTTACCGAGGAAAGTATCAGCACCGCCGGCAATAGCACCGGAAAGATTCTGTGAACGACCTTCCTGCATAAGTACAACGATAGTAATTACAATTGAAAATACAATTAATACTGCACCGAAAACATAATGATACCAGAGCATAGTATCTCCTCCGTCTATATAAATTACTAATGAATTATAGCACAAGCAAAATAAAAATGCAAGTGTTATTTTATTTTTTAAAATGTTATCTGCTCGGCAACGTCATTTTCACTCGGAAGCGCACCTGCCGCCGGCAAATTTTTAGCTCTAAATCTCCAAGCTTTCTCAAATTCACCCTCTTGATAAATATGGAGTGAAACGACTTTGTGAGTTTTCTTTAGTTTCATTGCCGAAACACCTTGCGTATCCTTAGTCGTCTTAGGCAAAATCGCACCTGTATTAACAAGAAGCATTCTTCCGCTTGACGAGCAAATAACAAGTTCTGTATCCTCTTTAATGTAAATTGCCTGAGCTAAAGGCGATTTATTCGAATAAGCATTGATAAGCTTTTTTCTGTTTGTCTTAGTAGCATAAGAAGCCATATCAACCTTTGCAAGCTTACCGTTTTCAAAAACAAAAATCATATATCCCGTGTAATCGCTTATAACTGCGGTATATACTACCTGCTCGTCCTCTGCCATTTCAAGCTTTCCGGGAACGTATTCGCCGAGAACCGAAGCTTTTGTATCTGCAAAATCATCAACCTTAGCCTTATAAACCTGACATTGATTTGTAAAAAACAAAAGTTCATCTTTATTTGAACATTCAATTTCAGGAAGAAGAGTATCTCCTTCTTTAATTTTTTGTTCGCCGCTCATACGAAGATTTGCGGTTTTGATTTTCTTGAAATATCCGTGTTCTGTAATAAACAAAGTTACGGGATAATCGGGAATTTCAACCGTTTCTTCTTCAACGCTTTCGTCAATAGAATAAAGTATTTCACTTTTTCTGCCGTTATCATACTTCTTTGTAACCTGTTCAAGTTCTTTGATGATAATTTTTTTCATCTTATTTTTGCTTGAAAGGATAGCTTCAAGTTCAACAATTTCATTTTCAAGTTGTTCAATATCTTTAATTCTCTTCAAGATATATTCACGGTTTAAATGACGAAGCTTTATTTCTGCAACATATTCAGCCTGAATTTCATCAATACCAAAGCCAATCATAAGGTTTGGCACAACCTCTGACTCGCTCTCTGTTTCCCTGACAATTTTAATTGCTTTGTCTATATCAAGAAGAATTTTAGAAAGACCTTTTAATAAATGCAGTTGATTTTTCTTTTTATTAAGATTAAACATAACTCTTCTTCTGATGCATTCAAGCCTGAAATCAACCCATTCAAGAAGAATATCCCTAACGCCCAAAACCATAGGTCTGCCCTTAATAAGAACGTTAAAATTACAGCTAAACGAGTCCTGAAGAGGAGTGGATTTATAAAGTTTAGCCATAAACTTATCAGGATCAACTCCACGTTTTAAATCAATTGTAATTTTCAATCCTGAAAGGTCTGTTTCATCTCGAACATCGCTGATTTCTTTAATTTTATTTGTTTTAACAAGTTCAACAATTTTATCAATTATCGCTTCACTTGTTGCAGTAGGCGGAATTTGGGTAATATCAATACAGTTATATTTTTTATCATAGCTATATTTTGCACGAACCTTAACCGAGCCTCTGCCCGTACGATAAATTTTATCAAATTCTTCTTTATCATAAAGAATATATCCGCCGCCGACAAAATCAGGAGCAAGAAGTGTATCGCTGACCTCATGGTCGGGATTTTTCATAAGAGCAATGGTTGTATCGCATATTTCCTTAAGGTTAAACGAAGCAATTGACGACGCCATACCTGCGGCAATACCGGTAGTAACATTACAGAGAATTGACGGGAAGGTAACTGGTAAAAGAGTAGGTTCCTTCATTGTGTTATCATAGTTGTCAACGAAATCGACCGTATCTGACTTAATATCGTCAAAAAGTTCATGGCAAATAGGCGCAAGCTTAGCCTCGGTATAACGAGAAGCGGCATATACCATATTTTTACTGTAAGCTTTACCGAAGTTGCCCTTTGATTCAACATAAGGATAAAGCAATGTTTCGTTACCACGGGATAAACGTATCATAGTTTCATAAATCGCCGCATCGCCGTGAGGGTTTAACTGCATTGTACGTCCTACAATATTAGCACTCTTAATTGTTCCGCTTTGCAAAAGCCCCATATTATACATTGTATAAAGAAGTTTTCTGTGCGACGGTTTAAATCCGTCAATCTGCGGAATGGCACGTGAGAGAATAATGCTCATAGCATAAGGCATAAAGTTATCAGTTAAGGTGTTTGTAATCACCTCATCCTGAACAGAACCTGCGCCTTTGATATGAACGTTATCTGCAAGAGGCTGATTTTTTGCTTCGTCTTTATTAATTTTTCTCTTAGCCAAAACAAATTACCTCCTTAGCTGACATCTGCGGCATCAAGATAAAGATGACCGTAATCCGAAATATATTCCTTACGTCCTTCAAGATTATCACCCAAAAGCAAATCAAACATTTCGGAAGTTTTTTGAGCATCATCGGGTGTAACCTTAATAAGACGTCTTGTTTTAGGGTTCATAGTGGTAAGAGCCATCATTTCAGCCTCATTTTCGCCAAGTCCCTTTGAACGCTGAACGGTATATTTTTGGTCGCCTATTTCCTCTTTAATCTCGTCCATTTCCTTTTCGTTATAAGCAAAATAGGTTTGGTCCTTACACGTAACCTCATAAAGCGGAGATTCGGCAATATAAACCTTGCCCGCTTCAATAATCTTAGGCATAAGCCTGTAAATCATAGTTAAAATAAGTGTTCTGATATGGAAGCCGTCGACATCGGCATCGGTACAAATAAGAATTTTTGACCAACGAAGATTATTTATATCAAAAAGAGATAAATCCTTTGCGGCCTTACTTTTAACCTCGACACCGCAACCGAGCACCTTAATCAAATCAGTAATAATTTCGCTTTTAAAAATTTTATCGTAATCAGATTTAAGGCAATTTAAAATTTTACCTCTGACAGGCATAATTGCCTGAAACGAAGCATCTCTTGCCTGCTTACAAGCACCCAAAGCAGAGTCACCCTCTACTATAAACACCTCACGTTCATTAACGTCCTTTGAACGGCAGTCAACGAATTTTTGAATACGATTTGTCATATCCATCTTTGACTGAAGTGAAGTTTTAAGCGTTTTTCTTGTATTTTCAGCCTTTATTCTTGCACGCATATTGATAAGAACTTGATTAGAAATCTTATCTGCGTCCATTTTATTTTCAATAAAATAAACCTCTAACTGCTTTCTGAAGAAATCAGTCATAGCCTCTTGAATAAATTTATTAGTGATAGCCTTTTTAGTCTGATTTTCGTAAGAGGTTTGAGTAGAAAACGACGACACAACAAAAATTATGCAATCCTCAACATCCTGAATGTTAATTTGCCCGTCATTTTTGGAATACTTATTGTTAGCTTTAAGATAAGCGTTAATTTGATTAACAAACGCACTTCTGAAAGCCTTTTCGGGAGCACCGCCGTGCTCCAAAAAACTTGAGTTATGATAATATTCCTTAAGCTGATTTTTTAAAGAAAAGCAAATGGCAGATTTTATTTTAAGCTTATATTCGGGTAAATCTTCTCTGTCCTTACCCTTTCTTTCGCACTCCCAATACTGCGGAGTTGTGAAAGCCGTATCTCCTGCTACTTCCTTTACATAGTCCATAATACCGTCATTATAGCAGTATTCAAATGTTTCAAATTTAGAAGCAGAGGTTTGATTTTTGAGTATAAACTTAACGCCGTCGTTTACGATAGCCTGTCTTTTAATAGTTTCCTGAAAATACTCAATAGGAATATTAATATCGGTAAAAACATCCAAATCAGGCTTCCACTTAATTCGTGTGCCTGTATCCTTTTTATCATACTTTTCTTTCTTAAGGCCGCCGATATTTTCGCCCTTTTCAAAATGCAAAGTGTATTTATAGCCGTCGGTATGAATTTCTGCCTCCATATATTCGGAAGCATACTGCGTAGCGCAAAGACCGAGACCGTTTAAACCGAGCGAAAATTCATAGTTATCGCCGCCGTTATCGTACTTACCGCCTGCATACATTTCGCAAAAAAGAAGTTCCCAGTTATATTTATCCTCGTTTTTATTGTAATCAACAGGAATACCACGACCAAAGTCCTGCACCTCAACAGAGCCGTCGAGAAAACGGGTTACGCAAATTTTATTACCGTAGCCCTCTCTTGCCTCATCTATTGAGTTTGACATAATTTCAAAAACAGAGTGTTCGCAGCCCTCTAAACCATCAGAGCCGAAAATAACGGCAGGTCTTTTTCTTACCCTGTCCGCGCCCTTTAATGACTTAATACTTTCATTGCCATATTCTTGTTTTTTTGCCAATACTATCCCTCCAAGTCGAAGTTCAAAATTGATATTATTATATACTATATCTTGTATAAAAGTCAAGAATACATAAAAAAGAGTGACAATACTGGTACTATATGCATCGTCACTCTGATTTTATTTATTAAATTAATCTTTCATATCATTTGAAGATAAATCGTCTTCGTTGACATTTTCAACATCAACAATTTCGGTATCTTCTGCCTGAACTTCCTCGTTTTCGCTTACTTTTTCATCGGCAATAAAGCCGTTTTCCATAAGCTGAGTAAACTCATCACCTGAAATTTTTTCATTCTTAATAAGTGTTTCAGCCACAAGTTCAAGCTTATCATAATGAGTTTTAAGAATGCTCTCGGTTTGAGAATAAGCTTTTCTCATCATCTTTTCAATCTGCTCATCAATTCTTGCACTTGTTGCTTCACTGTAATTGTTTACGTGACCGTAATCCTTACCGAGGAACACTTCGTTATTATCATCACTGTAAACAACAGGACCGAGTTCGTCACTCATACCGTATTTAGAAACCATATCACGGCAAATTGATGTTGCACGCTGAAGGTCATTTGACGCACCGGTCGAAATATCGTTAAGAGAAAGCGCTTCAGCAACACGTCCGCCAAGAAGAGAAATCAAATCATCAAGCATATCTGCCTTTGAACATACGCCGATAAGAGTGCCTAAAGTGTCAAAAAGGTCAACGAACAGGAAGGAGAATACCACGACTATAAAATTAAAGATACCAATGCTGTGCATATCCACCTTAAAGCACTGACCAAATGTTTCGCCAAGCTTTGAAAAATCCGTAAGCGACATTGTAGGGAAAAGCGAATTATAGCCGCTTTCAGCATCAGGAACATACAGCCCTACAAGCTGACATATCATGCCTATTACCCATGTTGCCACTATACCCATAAGAATAGAGCCACGGACTTTTTTGATATATAGGATAATAGTGATGAAAAGTCCCACGATAGTGAGAAGCGCACATATGCCCGAAGTTGTGAAATTCTTGCGGAAGCCTGTTATGGTAACAAGAGTGGCTGAACTGTCAACGCAAAGTCCAGCATTCTGAAGTCCGATAAAGGCAATGTAAAGACCGATACCAACGGACACCGCTTTTTTCAGCACCACAGGTATTGCATTGAAAATGGCTTCTCTGACGTTTGTAAGAGAAAGCACGATAAAGACGATACCCTCGACGAAAACCGCCAGCAGTGCCACCTGCCATGGATAGCCGTAGCCTGCCACAACAGTGTAAGCCATGTAAGCGTTAAGTCCCATGCCTGCGGAAAGCACAAAAGGCAGATTTGCCATAAGTCCCATGCACACTGTTCCAATAACAGAGGCGATACAGGTGGCAAGAAGTACGGCTGTAGGATCCATGCCCGTACTGCCGAGAATGCTCGGGTTTATGGCAAGGATATATGCCATGGTCATGAAAGTCGTCACGCCCGCCATTATCTCAGTTTTAACGTCGGTGTGATTTTCTTTCAGCTTGAATAATTTTTCTGTCATATTTTATTATGCCTGCGTTGCAGACATTT
>OLWZ01001178.1_pt1 | contig 12256 bp, 10 predicted proteins | sample 1674011 | NCBI WGS metagenome assembly OLWZ01 (sample SAMEA103958137, study PRJEB25191) | human gut metagenome | biome: human-associated habitat [ENVO:00009003]; feature: intestine environment [ENVO:2100002]; material: feces | place: Germany | collected 2013/2015 | reverse complement strand
GTGTTAAGCACGCCGCCAGCGTTCGTCCTGAGCCAGGATCAAACTCTCTATAAATTGTATCAACACGATGTCTCCATCGAGCTAATCTTTACAGAGCTATTTGTCATAGCTTCAAAAACTTTTTATACTTACCTTCCCGGGTAATTGACTTAACCCCGTTCCGGCAAGTTCTCAGTTGCACATCTTACAATGTGCTCCCGTCTGGTGCTTTTCGTTTCGTTCGTTGTTTAATTTACAAGGTACACGTCCCATAACCGCGGAACAGTCATTATCTTAGCACATGTCTGCCATCTTGTCAACTACTATTTTACCTTTTTTAGACATTTTTCATTGACTCGCTTTACACGCGCTCTGCCCTCCCGGACAGCTTTGTTAGACTACCATACACCGTGCCTTTTGTCAACGGTCAATTCCACATTTTGTCCACTTTGAATGGAAGGCTTCACGTCATCAGCACAGCTTATGTATTATTCCCATCTCCCGCCTCTTTGATACTTATAGGAACGTCTCGTTCTTTGCTGGCCGGGCGTAGATCTCCTCCAGTTCGCTCTTGTGGTATAGATACCCGGGATCATCGAAATACTTAGCACCGCTGGGACAGCCCTTGACACAGGCACCGCACTTGATGCACACACCATTGATCCGGGACACGTCCGCCGGGTCGATACTTCCCATGGGACACCGGGCAGCACATAGACCGCAGCCGCCGCATTTTGTCATATCCGTCTTGGGCTTGACCTTCAGGATATTGATGGGTTCTCCATGACGGTCACGGGGGGTGTAGTAGGGCCGTATGGGATCGCAGCCGCCCACAGTGACAGGCGCAGTATCTCCCGCTACCAGCTTGGCGGCCACATGCTCGGCAAAGGCATCCATCTCCCCCACATCCGCCCCACCGGGCCGACCCGCGCCTAAGGTGCGGGAAAAACTGTGTTCCCCCACGAAGGCCCCTCCGGCCACGCAGGAAAAGCCGTCAGCCGTCAGCAGCCGCGACAGCTCCATCAACGCGTCATCGTAATTGCGGTTGCCGAACAGCACCACAGGCACCGCCAAAGCACCCTTGCCGTGCACCATATCCCGCAGGTACGGCATCAGCAGATTTGGAACGCGCCCAGCGTAGGTGGGACAACCCACTACGGCCACATCACCGGACGGAATGGTCAGCTCCTGTCGGCGTGCGGCAGGCAGCGTGTAGTCATACACTTCGCAGTCTGTACCCAACGCTTCTGCCAGACGGCGGGCGATGCGATCGACTGTTTTCTTCGTGGTGCCGGTCCCGCTGAAGTACACAGCCCATACTTTTTTAACAGTCATGCCATTCTCCTTTCACTGCACGGGCAGCCGCCCAGAGGCGGCTACCTATTGTGCTTACAGTTGAAAATCCTCTTCCCGCAGCTTGTCTGTATCCAGCTTCATCGGCCGGGGCGGCACCCGCTTCAGGGGATCGTACTTAAATGCGCCGCAGTGGTCCTCCGGCGCCACGACACCCCGCTTGACGCAGGCTACCTTGTCCTCGCCGATGCGGCTTCCTTTGGCGCAGTATGCGCACCGGGGGTCCATATCCTTGCGAAACAGCATAGACTCACCTCACAATGTGTACAGCTGTACCGCGCCGTCGCGTACGGTGGCGCTGATCTGCGTAATGGGATGCTCGAATGCATCGATGATACGGGCGGCCATGGGGTCCTCCAGCTCCTTTTGGATCAGGCGCCGCAGGTTTCGGGCGCCGTAGGTCAAAGAGTAGGATTTCTCTACCAAATAGTCCACCAGTGCCTCGTCATAGCGGAGGGTATAGCCCTTATCGCCCAGAGAGGCTTTCAGCTCATCCAGCATGATACGGGCGATCCCGGCAAAGTTCTCTTTTGTCAGGTGGTTGAAGCACACGATCTCATCCACGCGGTTCAGGAACTCCGGCCGCAGGAAGTCCTGCAGCGCCTTCATGATTCGCTCCCTGCCCTGGTCATCAGCGCTGCCGCCGAAGCCCACTGCACCGGCGGATTTAGTGTCGGACCCTGCATTTGAGGTCATCACGATGACGGTGTTCTCAAAATTCACCTTCCGTCCGTGGGCGTCTGTGATCTGTCCGTCGTCCAAAATCTGCAGCAACACATTCAGCACATCCGGGTGCGCTTTTTCGATCTCATCGAACAGCACAACGGAGTAGGGCTTGCGGCGTATCTTCTCCGTCAACTGCCCCGCCTCGTCGTAGCCTACATAGCCCGGAGGACTGCCCACAATACGGGAGACAGAGTGCTTCTCCATAAACTCGGACATATCCAGGCGGATCAGGCTCTCCGGCGCATTGAACAGATCGTCAGCCAGCTGCTTCACCAGTTCCGTCTTGCCCACACCGGTAGGACCCACGAAGATGAAGCTCACCGGCTTGTGCTTGGGGGAAATACCCACGCGGTTGCGGCGGATCGCGGCGGACACGGCGGCGATCGCCTCGTCCTGACCCACCACATGGGCGCGCAGCCGCTGGTCAAGCTCCGCCAAACGCTTGAACTCTTCTTCCTTGATCTTGCTGGCGGGGATCTTTGTCCACATTTCGATGACCCGGGCAATGTTCTCCATTGTCAGCTCCGGCATCCCCTTGGCCCTGATGGCATTCAGCTCATCCGTCACCCGCAGCTCCTGGCTGCGAAGCTCCGCGATACGCTCGTACCGCTGGTCCAGTTCCTGCTCCGTGAACTGCTGACCATCCGCCGGCTGGGCGGACATCAGGTTCTCGCGCTCAAAGATCAAATTGGACAGCTCCTGTTCCAGCTCCATCCGGCGGTTGATCTCCGGATCGTGGAGATTCCGGTCGGAGCAGGCCTCATCGATCAGGTCGATGGCCTTATCCGGCAGATAGCGGTCCGTGATATAGCGCTCGGACAGCAGCACCGCCTGGCGCAGCACCCCCTGCGGGATGGACACACCGTGGAACTGCTCATAGTAGTGGGCAATGCCCTGCAGTATCTTCAGCGTATCCTCTACATTGGGTTCGCTGACGGTAACGGGCTGGAAGCGGCGCTCCAGCGCCGTGTCCTTCTCAATGTGCTTACGGTACTCGTTGAACGTGGTGGCACCGATAACCTGTATCTCGCCCCGGCTAAGGGCAGGCTTAAGGATATTGGCGGCGTTCATACTGCCCTCGGCATCGCCGGCACCCACGATGTTGTGGACCTCGTCGATGACCAGGATCACGTTGCCGGCCTTGCGTATCTCCTCGATCAGGCCCTTCATCCGGCTCTCGAACTGACCGCGGAACTGCGTGCCTGCCACCAGCGCCGTCAGATCCAGCAGATAGACCTCCTTCTGCCGCAATTTGAACGGCACCTCGCCCTTGACGATCCGCTGGGCCAGGCCCTCGGCGATGGCGGTCTTGCCCACGCCCGGCTCGCCGATCAGGCAGGGATTGTTCTTCTGGCGGCGGTTCAAAATCTGCACCACGCGCTCGATCTCCTGCTCCCGGCCAATAACGGCGTCCAACTTGCCCTCCCGGGCACGTTGGCTCAGGTTGATGCAGTAGTTATCCAGAAATTTGCGCTTTTTCTCCGTCTTGCGGCCGGTCCCTTGCTGTCCAGTACCGCCGTTCTGGGGCGGCTGCTGCTCGGCCGGCGGATTGCTGCCGTTGTTGAACAGGCGGTTCAGAAACGGGAACGTAGCGGTCTTGCCGCTTTCCTCATCATCTTCCTCGCCCTCGTCCACCGGCGCATCCAGCTCCTCCGCGCCGCCGAAGGCCTGCATCATCTCACTGTTGATGTTCTCCAGGTCCTCCGGCGTGATACCCATACGCTTCATCATGTCCTCCACCTGGGGCAGACCCAGCTGGGCGGCACACTTAAGGCACAGGCCCTCGTTGACCATCTCGTTCTTCTCATTCATCCGGGAGATGAACACAACGGCCACATTCTTCTTACATTTGGAACAAAGAGTCGGTTGCATGGTTTTCCTCCGTTATCTCTTATCAAAAAAGCATATCCATTATAGCCGCTTTCACAGCTTTGCGATCAGATCGATGGGGCTGTTCTGGGCGAAAAATTTGAGCAGCACCGTTTTGTTCACCAGCTCCGGCGTCACCAGCAGCTGCAGCTTCTGCAGCACCCACACCGCCAGGAACAGCAGCAGCGCGCATTTCACCAAGCCCAGCACGCCGCCCAGCAGGGCGTTGACACCATGTACCACCGGCAGTTTTGTGAACAGATGCAGCGGTGTCAGTACCAGCCGCAGCAAAAGCAGCAGCAGCAAAAACGACACCACATACACCACCGCGTAGGCCGCAGACTTCAGCGCGGTGGACACCACAGCGCTCAGCAGCGTTTCGCCCGCCTGCTGCGCCTTCTCCACAGCGTTGTCCACCAGCTCTGACAGTGTATCGCCCTCAAAGCCGAAGGCCGCCAGCATCTCGCCAGCGTCATCGGTGTTGCCCTGGGCCGTCAGCCGCTGCTCCAGCTTCTCTGACAGGATCGGCTCCAGCCATCTGGCCGCCGGCTCCGCCAGCTTCCCGGCGATCCACCCTGCCAGCAGCAGTGCCGCCACCACCACGATGATACGCGTCAGCGCCTGCACGAACCCCTGCCGCCAGCCCAGCACCAAGCCGATCAGCAGCAGCGCCAGTAAAATCAGATCCGCAAAAATCCCAACATTTCCACTCATTGGTGATCACCTCACATAGGGCCTCGCCCCGTCACAGCTTACGGCAGATACAGGCTTGCGGCGGTACTGCCCGCCAGCACAGCCGAGCCGTCGCTCCGCATCAGCACCTCCCGTGCCTGGCTGACCTCCTCCAGCTCCGCCACGGGAAGCAGCTGCTTATCATAGATCGTCAGATGGTCGCTGCACAGCACGGCCACGTATCGTCCCGCAGCGGACAGGCTGCTGACCTCGGCGTCCAGCTCCAGCGAGGCCAGCTCCTGGCCGTCACTATTCACCGTCACCACTCGGTGCTGCGTGCCGGTACGGTACCGACCCAGCAGCAGAGCGGCATAGCCGTCACCGCTGATGCTGACCCGCCGCAGATAGTCTCCGCCGTAATCATAGGCGGCAGTCATCACGCCGCTGCCGTCAATGAAGCACAACTGCTCCTCCGTCACGGCGCAGAATCCGGTTCCCGCAGCCATCAGATCATAGACCACGCTGCCCCGCAGGGTGCAGCGTCCGGCCTCCTGATCACTGTTCACCCGGTAGAAGATCACATAGCTGGCAAACGTGCCGTTTTCCTGCCCCATGGTCACCGCCGCCAAGGTACGGCTGTCGGCGGACAGCGCCGCCGTCATCACAAAGCGGTCCGACGACTTGAAGGCGAACACCGCTTCTCCGTTGCCGTCATAGACCCGTACCGCGGCCTTGCAGCCGCTTTCACTGCACACCACAGTCAGCCAGCCCTTGGTATTCAAAGATGCACTGAGCAACTCTCCGGCGCAGTCCAGTGTGTACATCAGGCCCTTATCCGACAGGACGTATACCACCGTTCCGCCCACGTCATAGGCTGCGGCACGTCCGCCGCCGACGGACAACGCCGGTGATTGGAACTTCACCGCCTCGTCATACAGCGTCTTGTTCTGCTCATCCAGCACCGTCAGCTGGTGCATGGACACAGACACAAGGCTGCCCTCCAGCGAGGCAAAATGACCCGACTGGTCGCTGCTGTAACGATACAGCTGGGCGCAGCCGTTTTCATCCTTCACAGCCTTGGCGTAAATGACCTTGCGGCGCAGACCATCAAAGCCGCTGCGGTCCAGCAGCACCGCCACTGTCACCGCCGCTACCGCCAATACCGCCACGATCAGCAGTACCAGCAGCGGCTTCCGGCTGCGCTTGGCCACACGCCGGGGATGCTCCTCCTGGACGTCGCCCAGGGTAAACTCTTTCCAGTTGTTGGTGTTGTTATCCATTCAACCGTTCATCCTCATACCATACTCGCGTGAGATACAGCCCTGCCGGCGGCGCCGTGGGCCCCGCCAGCGTCCGGTTGCCCGAATTCAGTATCTCCGGGATGTCCTCCGGCATCAGCTTCCCCTCCGCCGCGTACAGCACCGTGCCGGTAATGGCACGTACCATATTATACAAGAAACCGTCCGCGCATACCTTCAGCTCCAGCAGTTCCCCATTCCGCATCACACGGCAGTAGTGGATAGTCCGCACGGTGCTCCGCACGTTGGTCCCCACACTCCGCACAGCGGCGAAATCGTGGGTCCCCTCGAACATCCGGGCCGCCCGGTCCATCAAGTCCTCATCCAGCTTCTTGGGATAGAAATACGCCCGGTGAACGTAAAAGGGGTTTTTGATCCGGGAATTGTAGATACGGTAGGTATACTCCTTTTTGATGCACGACCCGATGGCGTTAAAATCATCGGCTACCTCATAGGCCGCCTTTACCACAATATCCTCCGGGATATGGGTATTCACCGCAAAGGGCAGGCGATCCACCGGTATCCGCGACTCTGTACGGAAATTGGCCACATAGTGCTCCGCGTGGACGCCGGCATCTGTGCGCCCGCAGCCGATGACCTTCACCGGATGGCCGCACACCATAGACAAGCCCTTTTCCAGCGTCTGCGCCACAGAGGTTTCCGTCTTCTGCACCTGCCAGCCGTGATAGGCGGTGCCGTTGTACATCAATACCAGCGCGATATTCCGCATAGGCCCCGCCTCCTCTCACTCAAAAGCCAAGCTTTTTCAAAACGATAATGCCTGCCGTCAGCGCCAGGAACGCCGCCAGCACAAGCCAGTCCGCCGCCTTATACCGCAGCACCCGCAGGGCTGTACGCCCCTCACCACCGTGGTAACAGCGGCACTCCATAGCCGTAGCCAGTTCATCGGCACGGCGGAACGCACTGATGAACAGCGGCACCAAAATGGGAACCAGCGCTTTGGCACGCCGGAAGATATTGCCTGTCTCAAAGTCCGCGCCGCGGGCCTTCTGTGCCGACATGATCTTGTCTGTCTCCTCGATCAGCGTGGGGATGAACCGCAGTGCGATAGACATCATCATAGCCAGCTCGTGGATCGGCAGGCGCAGCTTTTTCAGCGGCCCCAGCAAGCTCTCCATGCCGTCCGTCAGGGCGATGGGACTGGTGGTGTACGTCATCAAAAATGTGCCCATGATGAGCATCACGATCCGCAGCACCATCTGCACGGCGGCTACAACACCCTCCCAGGTGATGCTCCGCAGCAGCCAAACATCCGCCACCGGCGTACCGGCGGTGAAAAACATATTCATAACGGCCGTGAAGGCCACCACAAAATAGACGGGCTTCAAGCCCTTTGTCAACGACTTGAACGGCACCCGCGACACCAGCACCGACACCGCCAGCACCGTGATCATGATTCCATAGGTCAGTACGCTTTTGGCGCTGAACAGCGCCACGATGTAGAGGATGACGCACAGCAGCTTTGTCCTGGGGTCCAGTCGGTGTACCGGCGTATCCGCCGGGAAGAACTGTCCCAGTGTGATATCCTTCAGCACGGAGACGCACCCCCCCTCAGCGTCAGCAGCTTCTGCTCCAGCGCCTCCACGGTGTATACCGCTATATCGATATCCAACCCCCGCGCTTTCAGCGCGGCGGCCACCTTCGTCACCTGAGGCACATCCAGCCCCACCTGCTCCAGTTCATGAGCCCGGGCAAACACCTGCTTCGGCGTGCCCTCCATATATACCTTTCCGTCGGACAGCACCACGATGCGGTCCACGTTCCTGGCGATCTCCTCCATGCTGTGGCTCACCAGCACCACCGCCGCGCCCTTGGCGCGGTGATAGGCCTGTATCTGTGCCAGTATGGCGTCCCGCCCCTGGGGATCCAGCCCCGCCGTGGGCTCGTCCAGCACCAGCACCTTCGGTTCCATGGCGATGACGCCCGCGATAGCCACCCGGCGCTTCTGTCCGCCGGAGAGCTCAAAGGGCGACTTGTCCAGCAGCGTCTCGTGCAGTCCCACAAAGGCCGCCGCGTCCCGCACCCGCCGGTCGATCTCCTCCGCATCCAGGCCCATGTTCTTCGGTCCAAAGGCGATGTCCTTATACACCGTCTCCTCGAACAGCTGGTATTCCGGGTACTGGAACACCAACCCCACCTTGAAGCGTACGTCCCGTATTTTCTTCGGCTCCGCCCAGATGTCCTTCCCCTCCAGGAGAATACGACCGGACGTAGGCTGCAAAAGCCCGTTCAGATGCTGTATCAGCGTGGATTTACCGGACCCGGTGTGTCCGATCACGCCCAAGAACTCCCCTGCGCCCACAGTCATGCTCAGCCCCTCTACGGCGCTGCGCTGGAACGGCGTCCCCGCCGAATAGGTGTGGGTCAGGTCCTCTATCTGCAAAATCGGTTCCAATGTTACTTCCCTTCCGCCTCGCCGAAAGCGCGGCAAATGGTATCGGCGCACTCGTCTACCGTCAGGTTTTCCAGCGGCACATCTACTCCGTCCCGCCGCAGCCGATACAGCAATTCCACCGTATCCGGCGCCGCCAGACCCAGCTCATGCAGACGCTCCACCTGTGAGAACACCTGCCGCGGCATACCGTCCATCGCTACCTCGCCGTCGTTCATCACGATCACTCGGTCTGCACGCTCCGCCTCGACCATGTGGTGCGTGATAAGCACCACGGTAATACCCTGTTCCCGGTTCAGCCGCAGCACGGTGTCGATGACCTCACGCCGTCCCGCCGGGTCCAGCATAGCCGTGGCCTCGTCCAGCACGATGCACTCCGGCTCCATGGCCAGAATACCCGCAATGGCGATGCGCTGCTTCTGCCCGCCGGAGAGCAGGTGCGGTGCGTGGCTGGCGAATTGCTCCATGCCCACCGCCGCCAGCGCATCGTCCACCCGCCGGCGTATCTCCGCCGTAGGCACACCCAGGTTCTCCGGGCCGAAGGCTACATCCTCCTCCACCACATTGGCCACGATCTGATTGTCCGGGTTCTGGAACACCATCCCCGTCCGCCGCCGTATCTCCAGCAGCAACTTCTCGTCCCGCGTGTCCATTCCGTCCACATACACGGCACCGCCGCACGGCAGCAGCACCGCGTTCAGGTGCTTGGCAAAGGTGGACTTGCCGGAGCCGTTGTGGCCCAGCACCACCGTAAAGCTACCCTTTTCGATCTGTACCGATACATCCCGCAGGGCCGGAGGATTTGTCTCCCCCTCCGGCGCAGGGTACGTATAGGTCAGGTCCCTTGTCTCTATCATCACTGCCATACGCAATTACTTCCGTTCTCGTTTACTCGGAAAACCATCTTCCCGTGGCGCCGCAGGGCAGCGCCATGCCGCTTTCCGTGCAGGGCAGGCCCAGCTCGTCCCATGTGACCGTGCCGCCGAATTTCCGCCCTACCAGCATCTGCAATATGTACCCCAGCACCGACGGCGCCAACCCCGTGGTATAGCTGTTCAATACCACGAACAGCGGCTTGTCCGACAGCACCCGGCTGCACAGCTCCACAAAGGGATACAGATTGTCCTCCAGCTTCCACACCTCGCCGCCGGGCCCGCGCCCGTAGGAGGGCGGATCCATGATAATGGCGTCATAGGTCTTGCCCCGGCGTATCTCACGCTCCACGAACTTGGCGCAGTCGTCCACGATCCAGCGGATGGGCGCCTCGCCCAGGCCGGATAGACGGGCGTTCTCCTTACCCCAGGCCACCATACCCTTGGCCGCGTCCACATGGCACACAGAAGCCCCGGCCTTCGCACAGGCTACCGTAGCCCCGCCGGTGTAGGCAAACAGGTTCAGCACCCGGATAGGCCTTCCGGCATGCCGTATCTTGTCCATGGCGAAGTCCCAATTTACCGCCTGCTCCGGGAACAATCCCGTATGCTTGAAGTTCATGGGCTTCACCTGAAATGTCAGGTCTTTGTAATGCACCTGCCAGCTTTCCGGCAGCTTGCCTTTATCCCAATGACCGCCGCCGGTAGAAGACCGGGAATAGCGTCCTGTTGCGCCGCGCCACAGCCGCGTGGTCTTGTCCGTCTCCCATATCGCCTGGGGATCGGGGCGCACCAATACCTGCCGGTCCCAGCGCTCCAGCTTTTCGCCGCCGCCGCAGTCCAGCAGCTCATAATCCTTCCAATCCTTCGCGATCCACATACAGACGGGCCCTCCCCATAATAAATCAGTTTATTATACAATAGAAGTCCCCCATCGTCAACGCCGCAACTGTAAACATTTTTTGCCGCGCTGCCCGTTGTGGCCGCGGGCAAAGTGTGGTATACTGCATATACCATACGCAAGGAGGTCTATATGGAAAAGAACACACCCAAACAGCTGGCCCCCGTCAACGGTACCCCCTTTGATTACCTCCGCTGGCGCGGCGACCTGACCTTTGCCCGTGACGGCTTCAACGAGGTGGACAACCTGGTGCTGTGCATCCTCTCCTATATCAACTTCCGCCGCATCGACGCGGTCCATACCAAAGACCCCGCCGCGGCGCCCACCCTGGCCCAGGTCGCACCCCTGCTCACCGACAAGGATGACCAGCTGGGCCTCTCCGAGCTCAGCTATCTCCCCCTGCTGCGTCTGGCGGCACAGACCGAACGCTTCCGGGACCTGCGCCTGTTCGGCTATACCCACGAATATGACGAACAGAGCGCCAAGCAATTCGACGCGCTCTCCTTCCTGGTGCCCGACGGCACATTGTTCGTCGCCTTCATGGGCACTGACACCTCTCTGGCAGGCTGGAAAGAGGACTTCAACATGAGCTTCCTCTCCGCCGTCCCCGCCCAGACGCGCGCCGTGTCCTACGCCGTGGAGATGGCATCCCTCTGCCCCGCCCTGCCCCTGCGTATCGGCGGCCACAGCAAGGGCGGCAATCTGGCCGCCTGGGCGGCAATCTATCTGCCTGCCGAGCTGCAGAAGGACCGCCTGCTGTCCGCCTATAACAACGATGGCCCCGGCTTCGCCCGGGATATGCTGGACGCCCCGGAATACCGCCGGGTGGCCGATAAGCTGCACACCTATATCCCCGAGTCCTCCATCGTAGGCGTCCTGCTGGAACACGCCGAGGACTACGCCGTTATCGACAGCGCCAACCGTTCCATCATGCAGCACGAGCCCCTGTCCTGGAGCGTGGTGGGCACCCGCTTTGTCCACCTGGGCCAGCGTTCCCAGATGGGCAGGCTCTCCGACGATGTGCTCCGGGAGTGGATCGGCTCCATGACCCCCGCCGAGCGTGAGCAGTTCACCGATGCGCTGTTTGACGTGCTCTCTCTGTCCGGCAAAGCCCGGACGCTGGACGACCTCCGCAGCGGCGGTCTGGCCGGCGGCGCGGCGCTGCTGAAGCAGTACGCCGGCGCGGACGAGGAGAAAAAGAAGATCATCGCCGAGATATTCCGCCGTCTGGCCGTGGACGTGAAGGACGAGCTGAAAAAGGCCGCCGGCGAGGGGCTTGAAGGCGTGAAAAAGGCCGCCGGCGAGGGTCTGGAGGGCGTCAAGACCGTCCTGACCAACCTGACCAAGGGTGAAAAATAAAAGCGCAGCCGCCCGCAGGCACAGCCCCTGTCCCAGCAAATGTCAATAAATATCCCCCGGCCTAGCCGGGGGTATTTCTTATGCGGGCGAAGCCCTATGTTACCAGCCACGCCTCATGCGACGTTAGTACGACTTGCCATTTGCATAGGCTGTCCTACCCACGCCGGTATAAGTCCGGCACCTTTTCATTCTTATATAGCCGTCATCCCTAACACTTATGCTTTTTCTTCTGCCTAATTATCTCAACAGCAATCTTTACTTCTATCACACAACTTGCTAAACTGTTTCTGCCACTTCATTCTTGAATGGCCTCCCTTTGTTTTGTAGTTTGCAGTTGCCAGACCGCATCTCTACTATAACAGAGGGAGTTTTATTTTTCCTCATCGGCAGCAGCCTCTTTTGAACCACTCGCCCAGCGAGTGGTTTTCGGGACACAATAAAGGACCCCCGGCACAGCCGGGGGTCCTTTATACAGCATACAGTGCTTAGTCCAGCATACTCTTCAGGTCAACGGCGACCTCGAAGGGAGCGGCCGTGGCTTCCTTGATCTGGTCCACGGTAAACTCGGGATTGATCTCGGTCATCAGCAGGCCCTTGTCAGTGACCTCAAACACGCACATCTCAGTGATGATCTTATTCACGCAGTGAGAGGCGGTCAGGGGCAGACGGCACTTCTCGAAGATCTTGGGGTTGCCCTTGGCGGTGTGCTCCATGCACACAATGCAGTGCTTGGCGCCCACGCACAGGTCCATGGCGCCACCCATGCCGGGCATCTTCTTGCCGGGGATGATCCAGTTGGCCAGGTTGCCCTCAG
>OLWZ01001170.1_pt1 | contig 12322 bp, 7 predicted proteins | sample 1674011 | NCBI WGS metagenome assembly OLWZ01 (sample SAMEA103958137, study PRJEB25191) | human gut metagenome | biome: human-associated habitat [ENVO:00009003]; feature: intestine environment [ENVO:2100002]; material: feces | place: Germany | collected 2013/2015 | reverse complement strand
AGCTTGTAATCAGGACGACGATCCTGTACCGGCAGAGAAAGTTACACGAACAGTATTAGCCTATATAATGGCGGATAACAGCTTGTCGGGTTTTGCATCAATTGATATTGATGAAATGATGAAAGGAATGGAGGCTGTCGATGCTTCGCTGTACAATCTTTTGGTTTATGTGGATGACGCGAGCCGGGAGGGTTCCCAGTCTTATAAGTTTCCTACGCTCTATCGTTTGTCGAAGGATAAAAATGGAAATGTGGTAAAAGAGACTGTAAAGGAATATAAGGAGCAAGTCTCTACTGATCCTGCTGTGATGCAAGAGGTTCTTAAGCGCGCTTTTACTGAATATCCTGCGGAAAGTTACGGTCTGGTGCTTTGGTCTCATGGCGAGGGCTGGATCCCCAATCCTTTGCCTCTTGCAAAGCAAGCTTCTACCCGTTGGGTAGGAGAGGACACTACCGGCGGCACTACTTATTTGAATATATCCGATATTGCCGCCATATTAAGCGAATTCCCCCGCTTCGATTTTATTCTGTTCGATGCCTGTTTCGGACAGACGGTAGAGGTGGCTTACGAACTGCGCAATTGCACAGATTATGTAATCGGTTCACCTACGGAAATACCGGGACCCGGCGCACCTTATGAGTCGGTTGTGCCGGCTATGTTCAAGGGAACCAATGTGGGTGTGGAGATAGGAAAAGCGTATTATGAACCTTATGAGAAGTTGTATACCGGAGTTAGTCCCTCTATGACTTGGACAGGCGGGGTTGCTATTTCCGTTATAGATTGTGCGGCTTTGGATGAGTTGGCTTCTGTGACGAAACAAACAATAGCGAAGAATGAACTGAATGTCGGCGAGATCTATAATTATGACCTGCGAAGCAAGTACAGTAAAAACTATGTGGGATATTATGATATGAAACAGTTGATGGAACGCCTGTCTTCTGATGTAACGGCATGGACTTCTGCCGCCGATAAAGCAATTGTCTATTGGAGAGCTACCCCCAAGAACTATTCGGGTATGATACACGCGATGTTTCCTGTTCCCCAAGAAACGACTTGCGGCGTAACTCATTACATTCCAATGGAAAGCGCTCCAGCCGCTATGGCCGCATACCGTTCTACCGCTTGGTATACCGCTGCCGGTCTTGATAAGATAGGGTGGTAATACACTCCCTGTTTTGTTTGCCTTGTAGAAGTAGTTGCCGCATCTTCCGATATGCTCCATAACAGCGTGACGGATGGAATTCATTTTTTTATCCTTTTGTGCACTACTCAATCTATAAATACCTATATTTGCCCCGTTATTGTAACCTTAAAAGCAACTGCTGATGTCCTTGTTTGTTTCACTGACACCGGATATGAATGATGAAACTCTTTTCGCCAAGGTAGAGCGGGGAGATGTGGAAGCATTCACTGTGGTCTATAATAAGTACCACAAACTGCTTTATGTGCTGGCCTATCGCTACCTGATGGACAAGGCTATGGCGGAGGATGCGGTGCAGCATGTCTTTACGCGTTTCTGGGAGTTCCGTTCGGAGCTTCGCGTAGGCATCAGCCTGAAGAATTACCTCGTGACGATGACGAAGAATCATATTCTGAACGTAATCCGTAATGAGAACAATGCAATTGCCAAGAATTATGAGATAGCGCAGAGCATCCCCGAGTATGAAGATACACTGATAGAGAATCTGGAGAAGAAAGAAATGATGTCGCTGTTCTATAAGGCCTTGGACAAGTTGCCGCCCCAAAAGCGTGAAATCTGCCTGATGAAAGTGCGCGACGAACTTACCAACCCGGAAATAGCCGAACGTATGCAGCTCTCCGTCAATACAATCAAAACCCATTACTCGGAGGCGTTGAAACTGTTGCGTGCACATCTGCATAAATTGCTAATATTTGTTACATATCTCACCCTGTTGAAGTATTTAAGTGTCCTTTTTATACTATGGATAATAAGATGATGAATAAACCCACCGAAGAACAGATACGGGAAGTACTTGCCGGAACATCTACTCCTGAAACAGCCCGTCTCGTGGCGCAATGGTTTGCTACGGATGAAGGAACGGACTATTTGTCCCGAAGCATGGATTGCGACGTGGAGCAGGTGAAACTTGGTTATGAAGAACTTTACGTGGATCACGAGATAGCGTCAGATGAGTTGTTTGCCCGCATCCGCAGGAATATCCGTAGGAAGCGTGTCCGCCGGATAGTTTTCCGGGTGGCTGCGGTATTGATACCGTTTGTTGTGCTGGCAGGCTTGGTTGTGCAGTTGGACAAGCGTGTGGACTTGTTTGGCGGCTCCGGCTACGAAGAAATCTATGTGGCGAAGGGCGAGCGTCTGCAAATGATGTTTCAGGACGGTACACGCGTATATATCAATTCGGATTCCCGCTTGAAGTATCCCAAGAAGTTTGCTCTTTCCAGTCGTGAGGTCTATTTGGAAGGTGAAGCCTATTTTGTGGTGTCCAAGAATCCTGCCCGTCCTTTCATCGTCAATCTGAACGGGCCCGCCATCCATGTATTGGGAACTTCGTTTGATGTCAATGCCTATCCTGATAATAAGGATATTACCGTATGTCTGGATGAGGGGCATATCAATCTCATGCTTCCTTCGGACAAGAAATATCCGGTGCGGCCCGGTGAAAGGTTGGTTTATAGTCGCGACGACGACCGCTGCACCATTTCCCGAAACAGCGACACCCGCTTTTCCTCTTTATGGAAAACAAATGTGATCGCTTTCAAAGACGCTCCTCTGGCGGAGGTTATCAAAGTGCTGCACCGTTGGTACAATGTAAACTTTAAAGTGGAGAACCAAGACGCTTGGAATGTATATTTCACGCTGACTTCTGAAAATACACTTCTTGAAAAAGTTTTGCGCGATTTGGAGAAGATTGCTCCGCTGCACTTCCGCTATGACGAAGTCGAAAAGGAAGTGACTGTCACCACTAAATAATTTTTTAGAAAAAAGATAGATTTTCTCTCACCCGTTCGGGAGTCTTGTGTGTCTACTTAGTATAAAGAGAATTTTATACTATTGCTAATCTAAAATTAAAGTTATGAAACACAAGATTCTGCTTGTTCTGCTTTTAAGCTCTATGGCTTGTATCACAGCCACTGCTCAAAAGGTTTCAATGGATTTCCGGCAGGTGAAACTGGCGAAGGTCTTTGATGCCATTACCCAACAGACCGGACTGACGGTGGCATACAGTCGTCCGACGGTGAATCCCGATAAACTTGTAACTGTCCGGGCTGATGAAGAAGAACTTGCCCATGTGCTTGACAGATTACTGGCGGGCATGGGTGTCACTTACGAGATAAGCGGGAAGAAAGTCTACCTGAAAGCAAAAGCCGCTTCGGAAGCCACGCACCAAAGCGGGAAGGTGAAAAAGATTTCCGGCGTAATCGTCGACGAGAAAGGAGAGCCCGTAATAGGTGCGAGCATTGCCGTAAAAGGAACTTCTTTGGGAACGATTACAAATGTTGACGGAGAATATACCTTGATGGGTGTTCCCGAAAAAGCGGAAGTTGTTATCTCATTTATCGGTTATAAAACACGAACTTTCTCGGCCGGAGACAAAGCGCTCGCCAACATAACCCTGAAAGAGGATAGTGAACTGCTGGAAGAAGTGGTGGTCGTGGGCTATGGTGTCCAGAAGAAGAGCGATGTGTCCACTTCCATATCTTCGGTGAAAGCGGAGGATATAGCCAAGACATCTGCTTCGGATTTCCGCCAGGCATTGGCAGGAAAGATGCCGGGTGTACAGGTGACTACTCCAAGCGGTGATCCGGAAGGGAATGTAAGTATCCGCGTGCGTGGCATCAGTACCGTCAATGCCGGTAGCGATCCGCTTTATATCATAGACGGCGTGCCGGTGGAACGTGGCTTTGCCAATCTCAACAACAACGACATTGAGTCGGTAGAAGTGTTGAAAGACGCTTCTTCTGCCGCTATCTATGGTAGCCGCGGTTCCAATGGCGTTATTATTATTACGACCAAACAGGGGCAGTCGGAAAAAGTGAAGATACAGTATGACGGCTATTACGGCATACAGAATGTATCGAAGAAACTTGATATGATGAACGCTTACCAGTTTGCGGAGTTTGCCAAGGACGGTCACGATAATGCCTATCTGGATGCCAATCCGGGAGCTTCGCCCGATGATCCGAACGGCATGCGTCCCAACTCTTGGGAACGTATCCCTACCGAACTGTTTCCTTATCTGAACGGTGACCGCGGACTGACGGACACTGATTGGCAGGATGCCATTTTCCGTACTGCCGGTACGCAAAGCCATAATATTTCTGTTTCAGGACGTGGAAAAACGGTCGGCTATTTCGTATCGGCCAATTATTACGATAAGGAGGGTGTCGTTATCAATTCCGATTTCAAGAAATACAGCATGCGTATGAATCTTGACGGGCAGTATAAGAAATTCAAGTTTGGAGTTAATTTCTCTCCGTCTTATTCAACTTCCAATCGTGTAGATGCATCGGGAGCAGGTGGCGTTGTACAGTCTGCACTGATGATGCCGCCCGTATGGCCTGTGTATAATGCCGACGGAAGCTATAATTATCAGGGAAACGGTTACTGGAGAATCGGGAACGATTATCAGCATAACGCCATATTGAACCCCGTTGCAATGGCAAACCTGCAATCGGATGTTGTGGACCGCATGGCGATTGTCGGAAAGGTATTTGCGGAAATAGAGTTCTTTAAAGGACTGACCTATAACATTTCTTTCGGCGGGGATTATTACGGTTCGCACAACGATACGTATCGCTCGTCGGAGTTGCCGCTGCTGGGACAGAAGTATTATGACACGAAGTCCAATCCCATAGCTTACAGCTCTTCCGGATTCTACTTCAACTGGTTGATAGAAAATAAGGTAAATTACAATACAACCATTAATGAGGATCATTCCCTGAACCTCGTACTGGTGCAGTCTGCACAGAAAGAAACTTATAAGGGTAACAACGTGACGGCTACCGATTTCCCGAACGATTATATCCAGACTATTGGAGGTGGTACGGTGACGAAAGGAAACTCCGACAAGACGCAATGGAGCATAGCATCTTATCTGGCACGCGCCCAGTATAGCTATAAAGGTAAATACATGGCTTCTGCCGCTATACGAGCCGACGGTTCTTCCCGTTTCGGAAAGAATAATCGTTGGGGATATTTCCCGTCAGCTTCTGCTGCATGGAGAATCAGCGATTTCTTTCAGAATGCCAAGGCGCTCTCTTTCATAGACGATCTGAAGATAAGGGCCAGCTACGGTGTTACCGGTAACTTCCAGATAGGCAATTACGATCATCTTTCACTGATGGCGCTCGATAATTACATACTTGGAACAAATAACGGCCAACTCGTTTACGGGTACAAACCCAATACCATTAAAAATGAGGATTTAAGCTGGGAAAAGAATGCGATGGTCAATGCCGGTATCGATGTGCAGATGTTTAAAGGATTGCTCGGCGTCACGGTGGATTATTACAACACCAATACTTCGAACATGCTTCTGAACGTCCCTGTTCCCCATCTGACTGGTTATAGCACAGCCTTGATGAATATTGGTAAGGTGAATAACCGGGGATGGGAAATTGCCTTGACTTCCCAGAAGAACTTCACAAAGGACTTTGGATATTCATTCAATGCCAACTATTCAACCAATACGAACGAGGTGAAGGCTTTGGGGCCCGGTGACGCTCCCATTATCTCTACCGGTAGCGTAGACCATGCCTATTATATCACCAAAGTGGGCGAACCCATCGGCAGCTATTATCTGCTGGTGCAGGACGGTATTTTCTCCAATGAGGAAGAGCTTAAGAAGTATCCCCATTTCAGCAATACCAAGCCGGGAGATTTCCGCTTTGTAGATGTAGATGGTGACGGTGTGATGGATTTGGATAAGGACCGCACGATTGTCGGTAATTATATGCCCGATTTTACGTATGGTTTCGGTGGAAAGGTATGGTATAAGGGGATTGACCTTGACTTTAACTTTCAGGGTGTCTATGGCAATGAAATCTTGAATCTGAACAGGAGGTATATCGACAATATGGAAGGCAATGTGAATGGAACAACGCTTGCTTTGGACCGTTGGAAAAGCGCTGACAATCCGGGAAACGGCCAGGTGAATCGTGCAAACCGCAAATCGAAAGGGTATAACGGAAGAACCTCTACTTGGCATCTGGAAGACGGATCTTACCTGAGATTGCAAAATGTCACTTTAGGATATACACTGCCTCAGCAGCTGACTCGTCATTTCTTTGTTGAGAAGCTGAGGATTTATGTGTCGGGACAGAATCTTTGGACATCCACCGATTATAGCGGATATAATCCGGAAGTTAATGCACGCCCCGGCAACTCACTCTCGCCGGGCGAAGATTATGGAACGTATCCATTGGCAAGAACCTTTTTGTTCGGTTTGAATATAACTCTTTAATTACCTTTCTAAAAGATATGAGATATGAAAAAATATGAACTCTTTCTAATATTGTCAACCGCTTTCCTGTCGGTGTCCTGTACGGATAGTTTTTTTGATTTGGAGCCGAGCAGCAGTGTGCCTACGGACAAAGTTTATAAAACGGCCGAAGATTTCAATGTAGCGGTCATCGGATGTTACTCAAAACTGCAAACGCAGGTGAACTTTTTTACAGAATGTTGTGAATACCGAAGTGATAACCTGTATTTAAGTGCTCCCACCACCGGTACGCAAGACCGGTACGACATAGACCAGTTTTCCGATAAACCATCGAACGGTATTCTGCAAAATGCCTGGGCTAACTTTAACAATGGTGTATACCGCTGCAATTTAGTGCTGGATAAAATCGACGGGGCGGATTTTAATGAAACGTTGAAAAAACAGTATAAGGCCGAGGCGTTGTTCATACGGGCCCTAACGTATTTTAATATGTATCGCTTGTGGGGTGGAATACCGATGACCGACAAAGTTGTAACTGTTTCCGAGGCTTTAGCTATCGGACGTAGTTCGGAACAGCAGGTCTACGATTTCCTGACCGGTGATCTGAAACAGATAATAGATGATAATATGTTACCTCAGTCGTATACGGGCAATGAAGTGGGACGCGTCACTTTGGGGGCTGCCAAAGCGCTTTTGGGTAAAGTGTATCTCACTTTCCATAAATGGGAGGAAGCGAGGGATATTCTATCTCAGGTTATAGGCAAATACAGTTTGATGGCTTCTCCTGATAAAGTATTCGATGTGGATAATAAGATGAACAACGAGATAATTTTTGCAGTTCGTTTCAATAAGGAATTAGAAGGCGAAGGACATGGCTATTGGTTTTCTATTACAAACCTGGGAGATGATACTAACCAGACGGAGGCTTTGAAGAAATGCTATTCGGACGCTGATGATAAACGTAAGGAATTGATAGAATATACACAAGTGGAGAGCAAGGTCTTTGTGCTGAAGAAATTTAAAGATACAAAGAGTGCCACTTATAACACTGTGGGTAATGATCAAATTGTTCTCCGATATGCTGATGTCCTGCTTATGTATGCGGAGGCTCTAAATGAAATAGAGTACAGCAATTCGCAGACTTCAGATGCAATGAATGCTCTGAATTCGGTTCACATGCGTTCGTGCAGCTCTTCGATACAGATTGCTGACCTTCCTGATAAAGACAGTTTCCGAAAGGCCATTATGTTGGAACGCCAGCGTGAATTCCCCTATGAAGGACACCGGTGGTTCGACCTTGTACGAATGGGTGGAGCCAAAGATGCCATGAAGGCGGAAGGACATGAAATTCAGGATTATCAGTTCCTGTATCCCATTCCCAAGACAGAGCTGGAGCGTGTCAATAATGAAAAGCTCCTTTGGCAAAATCCCGGATATTGATTTCTTGTTAAACTTAAAGAAACAGACCATGAAAAAAGTAATATATAGTTTGTTATTGGTCTTTGCAGCAGTTTTCATTGCATGTGAAGAAGAACTGCCGAAAGCCAATTTTGATTTGTATGAGTTGAAATCCCTCGAAGCGACCGCCGGAGATATGAGTGTGACGCTGGCATGGGAAGACTATGAAAACGCCCGTCCGTCCGAATATCTGGTTGTATGGGATGCCGGAAATGCCGGATCTGATGGCGGACAGATGACAGTGGAAGCTGGTAAAAAGAGTGTGGTTGTTGAGAATCTGGAAAATGATATGACTTACAGCTTTTCCGTACAGCCCCGTTATGCGAACGGGCTGGCCGGTAAGACTTCCGTCAAGAGCACTCCAAAGAATGCACGTTATCCTGTGACCGACCTGTCAGCTACCGCCGGTAGTGAACGGGTGCGGCTGAGTTGGACTAAGCCCAACAGCGAACGTTTCACTAACTATCAGATAACGGTGAATCCGGGTGGTAAGGTGATAACGTTGGATGATACTTCCTTGGAGTTTTATGTAGTAGACGGGTTGGTGAATGATACGGAATACACCTTTAGCATGATAGCTTCTTATCCTACTGGAAATTCCGAAGTCGTTGAGGCTTCTGCTACTCCGGGAAAGTTATCTCCTATTTTGATAGACCAATCCGATAAGACGGAATTGATACTTTGGGAGTCTGCAACGTTTACGCTGAATGATATGTTTTTCATGGGTGGTGATGTTCAGTCGGTAAGCTGGGATTTTGGTGACGGAACAATCTCTACCGAGCTAAGCCCTCAACATGCCTATGGAACTGTTAAAGATAAATATACCGTATCTGTAACTGTGACTTATACAAACGGTACTGCTGATACGGGAAGTATGGATGTTGCAGTGGTGAATTATAAGTGGAATTCGATTAAGCTGCAATCGGGTAACTACACCGGATATGTGAAAGTCTCTAATCCTGTATTCTCTCCGGATGGAAAGACAATGTATATTCCTACTTCCACTCCGGCCGGACACTTGTTTGCCATAGATGTGGCTACGGGAGATTTTAAATGGGTATATGGTATTGATGCGCTTACCTATGGCGGGGGTGCGTTGGTAGGTGATGATGGAACTGTTTATCAATGTGATGCCACCAATAGAGTATATGCTATCACTCCTAATGGTGATACAAAATGGACTGTACAGTTGGACGGTGCAACAGGCGCTTTTCCTGCATTGTCGAAAGATGGAGTGCTCTATTGTCTTACCAATAAGATTACTTTGTATGCACTCGATACCAAAGACAATGGCAAGATATTATTTCAGGAGACATTAGGTACAGGTGGTAATGGCAGCGCAGTGGCTGTTGACAAAGATGGCAATGTATATGCCGGTACCAGTCTTGGAATTTTCTTTTTCGATGCTTCGGGAGGAAAACGCTTTGAGCCTCTGACAGGCGTCAATGTGACAGAACGTGGTTCATTTGCTTTGAATGGGAATCATTTATATGCAACATTAAAAGCTACCGGTGGACTGATTTCTGTAGATATGGTAACAGGGAAGAAAGAATGGACTTATAATTCGGGAATAGGAACAGACTCTTATTTTCCGATAGTGGATAAGAATGGAGTGGTCTATTTTACAGATAAAGGTGCAAAAAACAAAAATGCGCATGTGTATGCGGTAAATGCTTCGGGAAATTTGGAGTGGTCTAAGGAAATAGGTACCAATCAACAGTTAACTTATAACGGAGTTACATTGGGAGCTGATGGCTACTTGTATGTAGGACATAGCGGAGGAAAGAAAGTGTGGAAGTTGGACACGAACAGTAACGGAGCATTGACAGAGGTGCAAAATGTCGGACAAAATGTGATGGCAGGAGTTACGATCGGTCCGGACAGACGCTTGTATTTTGGTACGGTTGAAAGTAATAATATAGGTTCTGTTAAGGCTGTCACTGTAAACACACTTTCCGAAACATCTTCTTGGAGTATGCGTGGCGGTGATCTTCAAGGTACCAATCGGCAGAAATAAGTATAAATTTAAAGATATAGAAAATCTATGAACAAGATAAGAAAAATACGATATATCCTTTGCTGTTTGTTGGCAGTGGGGATTATGGGGTGCAGTGACGATGATAATAATAGCATTGTAACGGGGTATGAAGGAATACTCGATAACCTTGCCGCATCGGTAAATGCAACGTCGCAGGAGTTGTGGAGTACATCTCCCCTGGTTCTTGATGCGAAGCGTACGGATGCAATGGAGAAACTCCAAGATTACGCAGATAAATGCAAGGCCGACTACTTCAGTGTCTTCCTTTCCGGATATGATCAAACAAGTTTAAATATGGCTAAATCCGATTCCATATTGTATTTTTATCGTACAGCGTTTGAACGTGTTCTGGATGGTGTGAAAAGCTCTACCGTAGAAAATGGAACTGCACAAATATGGTTGCTTTACAATATGGGATATATAATAAAGACTCCTTCCGGGTGTTTCGGTATAGATATATCTCATCGTTGGGCCGAGGAGTTCGCTCCTTATCTGGATTTCCTGTGCGTTACGCACAAACATTCTGACCATTATAGTAACAATTTGATTCAGGCTATGTATGATTTGGACAAACCGGTCCTCTCTAATTATTTGCAACCGGTTGCTTCGTATCCATTTTATTCTAAAAAATCCGAGGAGTATACGATTGGCAGTTTTAAAATTCGCACATGTATTACCAATCACAATGAAGCGAGCCTAAAAAACTTTGTAACCGTTTTCTATATAGATTGCGGTGACGATGCAGGCGGTTTGACTTTGATACATACAGGAGATTCTAACTTTAAGCCTGTGCAGTATGCTGATATTACCGATGCCAATGACGTCAATCATCATGTCAATGTTTTGATTCCCCGTTATGCTCCCAATGCGTTGACCGAAAATGATATTATCGGTACCGGGACAGGACAAGTGACTCCTGACTATGTATTGCTGTCACATGTTCTTGAACTCTCGCATGCAGATGAGGAAGATTCCCGATGGACTGTGCAGAGTGCTTGGGAACGTGCTTCAAAGATTAATTGTCAACAAACATATGTGCCTATGTGGGGTGAAAAGTTAGTTTGGAAAAATGGTAAATTGAACTGATGAAGAAATATATACTTATGACAGTATTGTCCACTCTTTCATTCATTTGCCATGCGCAACAGTATGAAGTGGGGACAACTACTGCCATCTGGAAAAATCCGGTGGCAGCAGATTTTATGGAAGCGAAAATGCAGGGGGTGCATTATATAGAAGTGGCTCTTAACCAGTGTTATCGGGGAGTGCCGGCAGAAGAAGTGATACCTCGTATCAAACTGATGAAGAGTAGGGTGGATAGTGCCGGTATTCAGGTATGGTCTATTCATCTGCCTTTTTCCCGAACCTTGGATATTTCGGTTTTGGATGACTCGCTTCGTGCAAAAAATGTTCGTTTCATGGCGCAGATGATAGAGCAATGCGGACAGTTCAAACCGGCCCGGTTGGTTCTGCATCCAAGTTCAGAACCAATAGCGGATAGTGTTCGTGCCCGGCGTATAGTGAATGCGCAGCGTTCTATTATGTACCTGAAACCATATGCCGATCGTATAGGGGCGCAGTTGTGTATTGAAAATCTGCCGCGTACTTGTTTAGGAAATACGCCTGAAGAACTCTTGGAGATTATTTGCGGTATTCCCGGAGTGAAAGTTTGCTTTGATACGAATCATTATAGCAAAGGTTCTATTGAGCATTTCATGAAGATATTGGGCCGGCATATAGGAACAATCCATGCTTCGGATTTTGACTTGGTAAACGAAAGCCATTGGCTTCCCACACAGGGAAAAATAGATTGGCAGCGTTTTGTAAAAGAACTGAGAAGCAATGGATATAAGGGAGTATTTATGTACGAGGCTATGAAAGATTGCGACCATAATAAGGCGCGTCCTGTTCCGTCACGTATCTACGAAACTTTTAAAAATATAACAGGCAGTGAGTAGTGAATAGCCGTATAATAAACCGTTAAAAGAAATGTTTTATGAAGAAAGTATATTTGTTTTTATTGTTATGTGTTTGTATCCAGTTGAGCTGGGGGCAGGATAGGGCTACTGAAATCAGAAACACTTTTTTAAGTGGAAATACTTCTCTACTTTTAGTCGTCGCTCATCGTGCCGATTGGCGCAATGCTCCCGAAAACTCTTTGCAAGGTATTCAGAATTGCATTGACATGGGGGTTGATATGGTGGAAATAGATCTGAAGAAAACAAAGGACGGGCATCTTGTCCTGATGCATGATAAACTGATTAACCGTACAATGAACGGAAAAGGACGTCCGGAGGATTATACCTTGGCAGAATTGAAAGCATTAAGGTTGAAAAACGGCGCCGGTTGTAAAACGCGCCATCAAATTCCTACTTTTGAAGAGGTTATGACTTTATGTAAAGGT